>Ga0315914_1002152_pt1 | contig 30173 bp, 12 predicted proteins | sample MpolenodulesMG_FD_203920 | JGI IMG/M metagenome (GOLD analysis project Ga0315914, IMG submission 203920) | Medicago polymorpha root nodule microbial communities from Los Angeles, California, United States - elongated nodules | ecosystem: Host-associated > Plants > Roots > Nodule | place: USA...
AATAAATATCACAATAAATCATATAATAAAATATAACACACCACATACTCAACAATAATTATTTAAAATCATATGAAAGACTCTAAACAAATCAGAAATAAATAATTAACAACTAGGGCGTTACAATGGTCCTTTTACCATAGTCCGCATCTGCAAGAATAATCAAGTTGAGGTTTCGGATTACACTAGGTGGTATGCAAAAGTCTCAACAAAGGAAATTATAAACTTGCGGGATTATATAAAAGGATTAAGTGCCAAATATAAAGAACCTGATCCAAATGGGTTCAAGTGCATTTAGACAGACATATATGCCAGGCTCGAGACGTAAAATACGCGCTGAATAGGAGGCAACCTATTGATCGTCGGGACTAAGACGTTAAATAAGCGATAAAGGGGAGCTAACCCATTAGTTTAATTTTCTATATGTTGAAGTTCTGCTAAGCTGAGATGTTTTGACTAATCAATTTCATTACTTAAACTTGTTACTAATCCTCGAGTACTATCTTATAAAATTTTATTATTTTCCATTTACATATACAACCTTTCCATTTATTCTTTTACTTGTTTTAATCTTAGGAAGTCAGTCAAAGCGTTTACGATAGAGGCTAGTTTACCCTTACATTCAAGAACATGATACTTTCTGGGGCTTGCTAGTGAATGTACTTATAGAATCAACATATATTTTCTTAAGAGCATAACCAGTGAGATTTAGAGCCAAATATTTCCATATCCATTCTAGGTTGTTAGATACTTAAAATATTTCCAATTATGGGTGCTCCATATGAATACTATTTTTTCTCGATTTTGCGGTCGTTCTTTACGGACGATCGGTTAAATTATTATACACACGAGGCAATTTTTCTTTGGTACATTGAGCCTTTCAAGCCACCCTTTTATATTCTTACTATCCTTTGTGAAACTACTTTGAGCCTCCAGACGAAAATTTTCTTTCATGTTACTCAGTGACGAATCATGTCACAGCTAAATCTTAAATGCACCTTGTTTGATTTCACTTGGAGCTAGATAGGATATTATATTAACTGAGTATGTTTTGATGCTAAGCTTGGGGTTCCTCTTTGGAATTAGAAACATTTTAAGTTTAGGGTGGGGTAATAGTAGAACATATTTCTCAGAAAAAAAATAAAAATAAAAATATGTAGATGATCATGGATCTACACACAAACAAAAAAAAGAAAATAGAAAAAAGAAAAAAATCAAGAGCCAAAAATTTTGGTCTCTTAAAAAAGTGTGTTTATTTCTGTCAAAAATAAAAAGACAAAGAGTTCTACTATTTTACCCATCTTGTATGATTCAAAGAAGGAATGTTGGCAGATCACCAATGTTTAGTAGGAATCCCTAGGTTAGTAAACTAACTCCAAGTTCTTTTGTTAGCCTACTTTCCCAAAATATATCCACCTTTAACCTAAGCCAAGTTATAACCGTTAAAGTCCTCAAATTGTGTAAATAATTTTAACTTGAATGTCTGTTTAGAATTGTTTCAAATTTACAACAAGGTACATTCATGTGATGACTGGAGTGGGAAAATATCGTGACTAGCCCTACTGGCTTTAGGACATACATACGTGTATCATGGAAAATAGTATGGCTGAGAATATAGGCTATACTTTCTCCTAGACGAACCCGCTTCAATGTAACATGGTAAGTTAGTTGCTGCTCTGCTATAGATGCGATGAATGATTTCCTAAGCACAACTCCCGAAAAGGTATGTTTTTCCTGAAAAATGCATCGAATAACTTATGTTTTTCTTTTCGTTACTTGAGGACAAGAACAATTTAAGTTTCGGGTTGTGATGAAAGGTCATCTTACGTTATTCTTAGCATGTTTTTTAGTCTATTTTAGTAGGTTTTACCAGCAAACCAGATGAGTATTAGATCAATTGCCTATGATTTCAGAACATTTGTAATGTTTTCTATATTTGAGTCTGTGATTTTATTCTTCCCGAAACATAGCAATTATAGGGGGTTCTTTAAGTAATTCACAAAGAAATCAAACAAAGCAAGACCTCTGAAGATTATTGGGCATTGGGAAGATGAAGAATGAAGATTCAAGAGGTCTTGGAAGACTTTACAAAGGGAGGAATTTTGTACCCAAGTTCTAGGACAACTTAACTGTGAAGAAAACACCTCAACAGGCGAAGAATACAGGAAAATAGGAAAGTAATGCACTAAAGCGCCCATTGCACAACAAGAGGCATGAGGCGCCCTAAAGTGATGAATTAAAGCTCATGGCGCATGCCAGTAGGCGCAAGGCTCCTGAAAGTCTAAGGCACATGCGCCAGGCGCATGCTCTCAGGCGCAAGCCGCATGATGACTTGCGAAAATAGTCAATTTTTGTGACTTTTTCGCCCCTGGAATCCCATGATTTTAGACCAAGTTATGTGGAAACATTCCCTATAAATATCAGCCTTCCTCATTCACAATTTCTCATTCAGAACTGGAGCGTTCAAGAGGAACGATATTCTAGGAGCCAAGAAGGAGTTCTATCTTCTCCTATCTTTTCTATTGTATGTTTTTATCTTTTAGTATTTATGTCTTAGTTATCATGTGTAACTAGATATTTATATGTTAGAGTTCTTAGATGAACCTCTATTTACTTTTGTTGGATAATTATTTAATTTAATGTCGTTTTATTTTAGTTTATTTTTTGTTCTCTATTAAGTTTTATTTAGGATTAATTTATTTTGGTGAGGTGCAACCCTAGATTTGATACCTAGGTCGTGACAGAGTTTAACATTGTTATTTCTATCTATATGCTTATATCTTGATATTTATGTCCTTATACTAGTAACTATTTGTCTAGGAAGTAAGGGATTAGTAAACTAGACGAAAGATACCGAAAGAGAGTTGACCCTAGTAGTAAGTACTTAGGAGATGACATTACTAATATTGAGTAAAGTTTGTTGAATCGAGGATGTAACTAATTTAGTAGTTAGGGAAACAAGCACCGAGGGGAATAAACCTAGTAAGACCATTGTCCTAGACCTCTAGGGGGAAGGAGAGTGTGCTATGAGTGTCCTAAGAAATAACACAAGAAAAATGGAACCCTGTTTGAAAAAGAGCGTTGAATGTAGAAATCAATAAAGAAAACAAAGGTATTGCCTCTTCGAACGACACTGGGTCACATGTAGTTGAGTGGGGTTTTGAGAGAGCTTTGATTTGGTACCTCAGTCACGCGATTCGGTTGAGAAATGGTAGCAACAGGAAGATGGTGGTGGTGACTGTGGGTGAATAGAAGAGAGTGGGAGAGATAAAACTTTTGGTGAAATGAATTTTTATAAGGAATCAAGACTCGATTCTCACAAGGACAATATATCTCTAATAAAATTCACATTTCAGACATTTTCCAAAAGCGTTAAAATTTTAAAATGAACTGGTTTCAAATATTTTTACTTTATAAACTCACAAGGACAATAAAAAATACATTCACAAAGTGATGAAAACAATAACACAAGAAAAATGGAACCCTGTTTGAAAAAGGGGGTTGAATGTAGAAATCACTAAAGAAAACAAAGGTATTACCTCTTCGAACGACATTGTGTCACATGTAGTTGAGTGGGATTTTGCGAGAGCTTTGATTTGATACCTCAGTCACGCGATTCAGTTGAGAAATGGTAACGACAGGAAGATGATGGTGGTGACTATGGGTGAAAAGAAGAGAGTGGGAGAGATAAAACTTTTGGTGAAATGAAACTTTATAAAGAATCAAGACTCGATTCTCACAATTTAATGCCCACGTATTTCAAAAAGTTCCATCTCATCTCTATTGAAATTCTAACCGGTCTCAAACATTTTAGATCTATGTCCTTTCCCAAAAACCATTGCTCATTCTCTAATATTTTCTGAAACAAAATTTCTCAACTAAAAGCTATAATGATCCAAATAACAGGAACAACGACCCAACGACAAATAAATTCTCGTAATGAATATTGATGACTCCCATAATCCATTAATATTTAATTCTCCGAAGAATTCATATTTTGTTTTACCCAAATCTCATAATTATTAAAATTGTAAAAAGTTGGGAAAAACATATAATCATGGCATAAAACATTTCACAAGTTCAAGTCATAAAACATGCTCAACAAACATTCACACATCATACTTGTTTATAGTATCGGGACTATTCTAAGTAGTCCTAAATTACATGTCTTGCATTTTGATAGTTACACGCAAGAAACATGGTATGTAATTTCCGGGTGTGTTGTCTGCACCCCCCGGGATGCGCCAAAGCAGTGTACAACTTTCTCTCTCATAATCATATGTTTTTACTTTCTCTCTTTATTGCTTTGGTTTTTGTGCCAATAGTTAATTTTTTTTTTGTAAAATTTGATTGTCTCAAAAGTTATCATATAAACACACGCATGTTCAAATAACACAACAATTTGTAGCAAAAGTTAGTTTTGAATTCCTTTTATAATTCCAAGTCCCCAACCCAACCATCAGGGTTTCTCTTCTTCTTCCAACTCCCACGACTCTCTACTCCTCCGTTCAATCGCCGTCACCGCCAACCGTAATCCCCGTTCTTCAGGTTCCCTCTCTCTCTCTCTCTCTCGAATTTCTCTTCCTTAACCTAATTGAAACCATTCGATGAACCAATTTACGATTTCGCTGATTTTCTTAGGGCAGATTCTTATGCCCTAACAAAATCTTTATTAACAACGCCTTTGATTAATTTCTTTCTAATTAATTACCCATTCACCTCTTTTAGTTACTGTGTATTAATATTAATCTTGATTAACATCGCGTTTGATTAATTTGTTTGTGAATTTGTGAAGGAATTTGAATTTGAAGTAGAAGAAAGGAAAGATGGGTGAAAGGAAGGTTTTGAACAAGTATTATCCACCGGATTTCGATCCGGCCAAGCTTCCTCGAGTTAGAAGGCCGAAGAATCTGCAAATCAAGGTTCGTATGATGCTTCCGATGAGCATTCGATGCAATACTTGCGGGAATTACATTTATAAAGGGACCAAATTCAACTCCAGAAAAGAAGATGTTATCGGCGAGGTATAATTATTGTCTCAGAGTATTTTGAACATGTTCAATTTTTTATTTTTTGTGTTTTGTATCTGTATTTTACTGTTATTTGATATTGATTTTGATTGAATTGATTTTGTAGAATTGATTTTAATCCAAAGTTGGTTGAATGTGAAGTTATTTATGTTTGGATATAGTCATGTAAAAGTAAATTGAACAATGAACTTGAGTGTAAATATCACTTTTGATTTCAAAAGCTTCACATCATAGATTCAAGTCGGAATCGATTTTAGAGGCAAAATCAGGGTTTAAGGTTTAGGATATAGTCATGTAAAACTAAATTGGGCAATGAACTTGAGTGTAAAAATCACTTTTGGCGTCAAAAGCTACAAACCTAGATATAAGTTTGAATCAATTTTAGAGGCAAAATCAATTTCAATCAATGTCACTCAAACATGTCTAAATTGGTTTTAATGGATTCAAATCAGTTTTGACTCTCCCTACTGTGAAACCGGACATACACTAAGTGCTATGTTTAAACTATTTGTTTGTCTCATATTATTTGCTGCTCTAGATTATCAATGAAGTATTAACTTCATTACTTTTTTCAATTATCGTATTCTTATTTATTGCAACTCAACTCACCTTACTACTCCTTTGACTATTACTTAACAATGGTGCTTAAGTAAATGTAAATGAAGCTAATTTTTCTGTAGAAATTAGTACATTCTATATTTTCATTAGTTTGCATAATGGATGGAGTATGATTTTCTGAGTTTCTTGCTGCTTTGTGATTGATTTGGTTTTGATTATGATATTGAGTTTGAGTTGATCTTGTTTGATATTTTTTGTGCAGACATATCTGGGAATTCAAATTTTCAGATTCTATTTCAAATGCACCCGGTGTTCGGCTGAACTTACCATGAAGACTGATCCACAGAATTCGGATTATGTTGTTGAGTCTGGTGCTACCAGAAATTTTGAACCTTGGCGCGCAGAGGATGAGGAAACCGATGAAATGAAAAAGAAGAGGGAATCCGAAGAAATGGGAGATGCAATGAAGTCATTGGAGAATAGAACCCTGGATTCTAAAAGAGAGATGGACATCCTTGCTGCACTGGATGAGATGAAGTCAATGAAGGTATACTCATTGTTGTATCTGTAATGCATCTTGCAACATGTTTGATTAGATAGCTGTGCATAAATGTTTCTCTATGGATTTTTATATTATAATGATTTTAGAATATAGTGCATGCTGCCTAAAATATATGACATGCTTTTTCAGGGATCATTTATTCTTATTATAATTAACTCTGTTCATATATCTGAAATCTGTCCATTGTACTAATGTCTGATGAAAATCTCTTTTGTTTTCCAGTCTAGGCATGCAACTGTCAGTGTTGATGAAATGCTTGCGGCGTTGCAACGTACGGCAGCGGACAAGGTATGATAAAGCTTGCTATATAATAGTATTTTCTCTGTATGAGAAGTTTCCTGTTCGAAGGAAAGGATTGCCATGCATTACAGAAGAGGCATAAATATAAATATCAGTTGAATCTTTTGAAATTTGTTTGACATCTAGTTTAGTTGTTACTATGAAGCACGTTCAAACACTTGGACACTAGATGACTAGACTCAACTTATGACACGACGATCATGACTATCTCCTCTTACCTACTCACATTTTTTTTTTCTTGAATGGAAAATAGTATGTTAATTGTGATGTTTAATATTCCTTCCATTTCCAGAATTCGAACCCTGGACCTTTAACTCCTTAAATCTCTAGGCTCAACCAAGTGAGCTACCCATCCCCCCACCCCTACCCCCACCCACCTACTCACTTGATATGCCTAAATGTAAATATGAGTGGGCAAATGGATGAACAGGAGAGTATCAAAATCTTCTAGCTATAGCTGGAGAGTTTCTTTTAACATTTGGTATCTTGTAATGCAATGTTGACATTCAAAACTTAAATTGCAGATTAGAGAGAGAGAGGGAGAGCTGAGAGGACATAGAAGAGAAAGAGCACTTCCGTGGTTCTTAACTTAGATTGCAAACATGAAAAGCCTCTTTCCAACTTCCAAGGGTGTTCCTCTTGTATTTTCCCTATCATAACAGAGCCTTTGCTCTGTTTTCAGTATTAACAAATCTTAAAACCTCTCTTCTACCCTTTCATAGAGTCCTACTATTTATACTAAATATCCTTTGTTAAAAGGGTTTTTAACTGTCCAAACACTCCACTTCTTCAACAATTATAACTAACTACTCTTTGGGTCCTTTGATCTTCTGGAAGAGAAAACTTAGCTCTCGATGGGGAACTTAGGTTGCAAACTCTAAATCATGCCTTTTAATTGATAAACTTGAACTTCAGCAGTTTAAGACAACCACCATAAATACTGTTCTTCTAATTGTTTCGAGTTTTGGGCTATGACATAAATCGAGCATGTAATTCTATGGCATTCTTTATTTCTTACTTTTCCATTCCCCCTCTTGATATTTTGATTAAAGCTCTGTTATTTTATGTTCTTAGGAGAAAAGAATCGAAGAAGAAGATGAAGCACTGATAAAATCAATTTTCTCGAATGTGAGTATTTCTGTCCTATACTTCCAGTTACCCTTCTTATTTTATTTTATCTACTTTCAATGTCGGCTTATTCTCTTGATATTAATCTATATGGTTTGTTTTGTACTATCTTAAACAGAAGCCAGAAGTTCCTATCAGCCGAATTCGTGATGAAGATATTGAAGACGAGGAGGAATTGTTTCAGTTTTCAAATGGACATGGTGAAACATCCAATGATAATTCAAAGGTACCAAAATGTCAAGTAGTAATTGTCTAACAGATTTTCTTTACTGTCTTGCCGTTCTAATAAATTATTGTCGTATAATTGTTCAGAACCTCGCTTCTAATAATTTTCATACCACCCTCTCATTCTCAACTGTTGAAATTCAGGAACTTAAATCTTCAGCCTTTTTTATTTCATTTGAACTAAGTCTGATCTAACATTTTCAGTCAACTATCCTGGAAGAGCTTTCTTGACTTTCTTTTTCTGAACCAGAGATATTATTCTCTGCAAATTTGATTTCACTATTTCTTCAGAACTTTTGAGTGACATGCTTTACTACATTTGACAGATGTTTATATTTTGTTTTTGTTATATTAACTGCACTCTTTAAACTTGAAGTAGGGTATAAATTTTTTGTACACATAAAGATTATTAGACATTATAACTAATATGTAGTTAAAGTTCTTACGGATTTACAAAAATTAGCATTTATTGCAAAGATGCCTAATTTCTCATTTCCATAGGATGTTGAAATCATATAATAACTGGTTAAGCTTTGTTTGTTTCTATCTTCCTGCAGAGGCAAAAAATTTCCGAAGATCTTCCTCAAAAAGCAACTGACACCCTGACAAAAGCCAGTTTGGATGATTCTGACAAAAAAGGTATATGCCATTTCTTGACGTGTTTTTAAGCAAAGTAATTAGATACATCAAACTTTATTAATGCATTATTATGCGCACAGTACTTAGTCATATCATCACTCTCAAGTGTATTTTATGTTTTAAATGAAGTAACATTGAGGAGAGGCTGCAAATCAATTTGAGAGACTATCTTCAGCTGTATAGCATATCTATTGTTCATCTTCAATATCTCACATTTGGAGTCGCATACTTATGATGTAGTAATCAAATAAAATTATCCACATTAACCATCTGTTTGACTTGCCATTGACTCTAGTTTGAATGAAGGAGACCGGTCCATATTAACCATCTGTTTTTTAATTTTTTTGTTAACCGTCTGTTTGACTTGCCCATTGACCCTAGTTTGACAGATGTGGAGGAGGGGGGGTGATTCTTCCACCATTCACATCTGCACTGTTTCATATTTTTAATTGGACTGTACTATAATAGTCTAAATATTTTTGGTGGATGGGGTTTTTATGATACCATAATAATATGGGAATTTAACACATTATGCCATCTGTTATTTATGCAGAGAAATTGACCGGCGGTCGTCGAAAGTCTAATCCCTTGGTGACGATTGCCGTTATTAAGAAACCAGGGATCTCTAATGTTACAAGTGCTGAAGAAGACAAACAAAAGAAAAAAGAGGAAGATAATAAAACAAATACTACTGGGGGACTACTATCTCTATGTCAAAACTATGGAAGTAGTGACGAGGAATAGTTGTCATAAACATTTGGAATGACTATATATTCAACAGTTGCTTCCAATGGATTGTATATTGTGATTCAGAACATAGATTCTTAGCTTTCAAGTTTTTGCAAATTTCATGCTGTAATATTGTTCAAGATTAATGGAGAATAGGAAAAAAAAAAAGGAATTTGACTCAATTCTTGTTTTCCCTTTTTGTTTTTTAATGTTTGGTTACTCCTGTCTTGCTCTTCAACTTCTATTAAATTTTGTTGGAATTTTTTTATTGTGATGTTATCACTTGAGATTCAAACTGTAGATCTCAGTGTTGTATTCAGTAGTGTTCAAAAGCCTGAATTAAATTGAGTAGACTTGGAACTTGAGAGTGTACTTCTTGTCTAGGTATCAAGTTTGAATCCTCCAGATGTCAACAATTTCTATGTGGGGCCAGTGCATGCAAGGTGCTTTGCCCTAACTTCAGTTTGGCCCTCCACTAATGGACCGTGAGATGTTTAGTAATTGAAGTTTCTAATTTTTGAGTTTAAGCCTGGATATACTTTTAAAGAAATACCAGAGAAAACAAGAATTAAAGAATTTATAACTTCATGTGCGTTATACAACATTTTGCATATCCAAATTTATACAAATTTGTTCCGAGTGATTTCACAAAAACATATCACTCAGTTTACTCACCTTTAATACTAACTCCGTTTCAAAATGAGTGTCACTTTAGCCAAAAAAATTTGTTTCAAAATGAATATCACTATATAATTTTAATACAATTTTAATTTTTTTCTTCCAACTTTACCGTACTCTAACTTTTCTCTCACACAATTTTCAATGCAATTTTAAATTTGTCTTTTTATTATAAAGTAAAGACAGTTTAGTAAAAGTGTTATGTCTAATGATTATTTCATTTCATTTCTTAATCTGTGTGCAATTAGCTAAAACGACACTCATTTTAAAACAGAGAGTACTAAAGGGGCCAATGCCCAAGAACAAGAAAACTACAAGGTGTTATACAATAGGGTTGTACAACTTTAATTGAAATTTATGCATTTTATATTAAATTGTTTTTCAAAAAAAATTATTTTTAGTTGTTTTAATATGTGTAATATTGCTTTGTATTTCCTTGGGTCATTATTATAAGTAAAATTTCACTTTTTAGATATATTATTATTTAATATATCTAAAAAGTTAAATTTTATTTATAATAGTGACCAGAAAGACTACATGTTAGAACTAAAAGATGCATGTAATAATCCGTTGTCCAGATTTATTCATCTTGGTATTTGGAAACATATCTTAAACTTGACAAGTCAAAATATGAAATTAGGCTATTACTTTGAGAATCTCCCTCTTTCACCTTTCTGAGTATTATATTCATAATTTCATCTATCATTATCATTTGCAAAGAGCTATTGGGAGTATTATATTCATAATTTCATCTATCATTATCATTTGCAAAGAGCTATTGGTTATCATGCTACACTACTCCAATTAAATGCCAGTCATTTTGATTAATCTAATGGGCTTAGCCATTGGATCAATCCAACCACCAATATTAGACCAATCCACCCACAATACTACACATATTGAAGTGAACAAAATACTATGTAGATGATATATGTAAATGTTGTGTTATAGATATTCCTCCAAAGGAATGAAGATAGAAAATTTACTTAAGAACCCTTCATCTCAGTTGGAAAAGGGAAAAATATTACATAAACCATCTTTCAAAGGTTCACATCACTAGCTTGCACTGATCATGCAATAGTAACATAATAGTACACTCTTAATGGCCATTATAATACAACAGAAACAACTAAACAAGATACCAAAAAGAAGCATGCACAACAATAAGCAACTGTTTTTTCACAGCTTCTGCTACCACCTAAACATGACCATATTAAAATACTACTCATTGGAATTACAGCAAGTTCGCAAAATTACGGTGACGTGAATTTGTTGAGGCTCCAAAGTATTCCTTTTGACAGAATCACGTGACCGTGATTTTGCCAAACTCACTGTCAATTCAAGCAGGTGCAGAAATCACTTTTGGCCTTTCTTCTTCCATAAATCACCAAACATTCTAATACCAGAAGAACCCTTCTTTTTTCCACTACCATAACCATCATCCAGATCATCAACCATACCAGGAGAACCTACATATCCATGGTATCTTCCACCAGGTGTCTCAAATGTTCCACCACCAAAGTGCTTATCCATTGAACCACACCTTTCAGGAACCCTAGCAGCAGCACCCATATCAAAACCTCCTGCAAGCACTGCAGCTGCAGCATCTGCTGCTTTTCTCCATTGTTCTGTCTGCACCCTTAACTTCTTCATTTCTGATTCTAACCCTGCCTTTTCTTCTTCCACAGATTTCAATTTCTCATTCAACTTCTCTCCATTCCCTTTACTTGCTTTCAACTCTTCACTCAATTGCTTCACCTGCATTGCCATTCCTTCTTCTTTGGTTTCATAAGTTTTCACTTTTGAAACTGCTTCAGTCAGTTGATTCTTCAGGTTATCATTTTCATTACTCATCGATTCCAGTTCCTTCTTTTTCTCTTCCAAACTCGATTTCAATGACGCTATTTCATTGTTTTTTAGTGTCAATTCATCCACAAAAGGCTTCTCTGGCTCTGATGTTGCTGGTTGAGTTTGAGTTTCCTTTTCAAAGACATCAACAGGTTCTTTGAATTCAATTGCCAACTTTTCGATAGGAACTTCAAACACATCAGTCTCTTCTTGATTTTCATCAGGTATAATAACATCTTGAGGTTTTGTTTCGGCTTTGATGTTACATTCTTGAGCTTTCTTTGAAATGCTTTTTTTCTCTTGAAACTTTTCTACCACAGGATCTACTGATTGAGCTTTCTTCACTAGTTCATCCTCAGCTTTTTTCTTTTCAGCTTCTGCAGAAGATAGTTGATTTTTCAAATTTTTCAACTCTTGTTGTGCTTGACCAAGCTGTGATTCCAAATCTGCAATGCGAGTCCCGAGCTTCTTCTGATTTACTGTCTCGGATTGAGTACTACCTCTTGGAGATCGTCGGTCTCCTAGTTTGGGACTTCGGTCAGTAACAGGTCGATGATGATGTGATGGATCTGAGTCGGAACTCGATGTCCGAAGCTGATGAGTACCTCTTGGTGACTGCCTCTGAGGCAAATCAGTTCCCCTATTTGAAAACAACAATTAATACAGCTTAAACGTTTGGAATCAGTGTTTAAAAAAATCACGGTGCAGACGTGATTTTGTTAGGCAGAACCGCAGTGTGTTGCCATGATTTTATTTTTTATATCAAAATCATGGCAACACACTGCGATTCTGCCTAAACTCACTGTCAAACAAAACATGATTAGTGGCAAGGAGATCAAATAATTACATTTTAAAAGAAGGCAGAAATAATAGTAACTTTACAAGTTAGTTTAACATACATACCTTGATCTTGGCATTTGATATGCTTGATGATAGATAGAACAACAATTCTAAGGATTTTTTTTAGCAAAAAGAGAATCTCACTTTACCTGCTAAAGGTAACAAAAAATGCAAAGTTCAAATGAATGATAAAGTGAACTTCATCACACTTAGCAGACACTTGAGACAAAATGAACATGCAGCAGTATACATATTATAAATTTCACTATTTTTCTTTAAAGAAAATGGACCCTTTTCAAGTTAATGTCAATTAGGCTCTTAAATTAGGTGTAACAGATAGAAGGATAAAGAGACACATGAATATCTATGTGTATTTATGGCCCTTCGAGCCAACACACTATCATAAAGAAGCCAACTCACTACAAATGTGACTAATAAACTAGAAAGGTAATTGATTTAAACTCAAGAAATCAAAGAATTATCTTGCATTAGAAACTAGAAAGGTATTGATGACCCTTTTGGAAAAATCAAGAAAGAGCAAAAGAATAAAACAAATGAATAAAGTTATGCCCCACATCACATTAGTCCTGTGTTCAAAACAATGACATTCAATAAAAGTATGCTTTTAATACCACCTTCAAGAGAAAAAGCATGCAATGTCAGAGGTAACATTATGCAGTGCTTTTTGCTTTGTTTAAAAGTGAATAAGTAACAGTAAATGTTGCGTGTCTTAGTAGACAGTAAATGCAACATTCTACTACCAACAATTGGGATATGAGTCGTGTGCTGTCACAATCCCGTAACCACATCTGTGTCGTTGGATCAAGATTAAACGGTTCATGTGTATAGCTGATTGTGTGCAGTTACACTGTACACGGTTGAAATCCCAACAATTTTCCATGATTTCAAAATCTATGGAGTCAAAATAAATTAATCCTAGCACCCCAAGAAAGGAAAAAAGAATTTATGTGACCCTATGCAAATGTGAAACCTGATAATGCTAGCATGTAAGTAACTCTCACTTTCCCATAAATTGCATTAGGCCCACTATCCTTTCAAGTTGTTGCATAATGGACTGTACACATGTACAATTCCATAAGGGAAACATATTTACTACGGTGAACACCATCTAGTCGATGCAGTTAGTTAATCAGAGTCATTCGGATGATGATCAACCGTCGCATTCTAAGATGCTCTTAAATTTATAAAGTTTAAAGTATGAACCGTCTGATCTTCATCTAAAGGTTTTTGTCTTAATGACCATACTGAATGTCGGTATTGCGAAAACTCGGCAATCATGATTCCTACAATAGTAGCTATATAAATGCTATTTACCTTGTCTTGTGCTATTGTAGTCTAAAGTAGTTTATTCAAGTGCTGTTTTGGATTTGCAATGATGAACCTAATATAAGATCACCAAATGTTAGTTTCAGCTGAAAACTTCAGAAGAAAAAGGAATAATTACAACACAAACAACCTTAGTAGGGAAAATATTTAGATGAAGTTAATCAGTCCATGCAACTTATTAATAAATTAATAAAAGTATTGGTAAAATAGGAGTTGAAGGGAATGTGTATCATTGAAGAGTAGGTCAAATAATTATTGTAGGAAATCAATATTAAGATCTTGTGTCATTTTAAGATTTGTGGAAACTGAACATCACAGTGCAGAAAATTTGAAAAAGTAATATTGGAGCCCACGGTTATTAGGCAAACAATATGTTCGAAGGTTAAATATGTTTTTAGTTCATGTAAAAATAGATTATTTTTTAAGTAAACCATTAGATTGGTCCCTGTTTTTCTCTCAAATAGTCTCTGACTCTATTAATATTTTAAAATAGTCTCTGTCTTTGTTAAAAATTTCTCAATTAAGTCCTTCATCATGTGACAAAAACATAGAGTCATGAATCTAATTGAGAAACTTGTGACAATATTTCAAAATAATCTCGGTCTTTGTCAAAAGTTTCTCAATTAAGTGTCTCGTCATATGACAAAAACATAGAGACAGTGATCTAATTGAGAAACTTTTGACAAAGACTGAGACTATTTTAAAATATTAATAGAGTCAGAGACTAATCTGAAAATGACTTACAAAGATAAAGACTAAATTGGTGGTTTACTCATTATTTTTATTTAGTCTCGGTACTCATGTTTTAATCCCTATAAATTATAAAACTAAATTTTTTAAGTTCCTAAATTGGAATTAGAAGCATGCATTTTGGTAAATTATAGGGACTAACCAAGAGAATGTAGGGACTAATACAAAATTTGAGGTGATTAATGAGAATAAAACATAACTCTATTCTATTATTTTTTTCTTCTAATTTCATTTGCTTAAAATGACATCTTAAAGAAGAGAATGACAATAAGCTGGTAGAAGATCCATTCTATATTGAATTGTCCCTCCCTTTTGGGAAACCAAACCCATCAAGACCCCACATTATTATATAAAGCAAAGGGTGGCAGTGGACCATAGTGGTTGGCCACAAGATACTTATGAAAAGTGAGATTCAGATCTATATAGTGTAGTAGTGAATTTATGTCACTGTGAGAAAGTTCATGATTTATGTGACCATGACCAACAATAACTCATTTAAAGGAAAATGTTACTTAGAGACCATTTATTCACATATACCTTATACACCTCATACATTAAGGAAAGAGAAGAGGAGATGAAAGAGAAGTGTGCTTATATGGGGTCCACGTGATCACATGTCAGATTTTTATGTGGGTGTCAAAGGATGTATTGCCACCTATGGTTGTTTATGTATCATTACTCTTATTTAAAACCCATGCAGTAAAAATTGTAATATAATGAGTAAATATATCATGCTCTACGATCAAAGTATGTAAAATGATCCATAAGTACAACAACTTAGATAATAAAAAGTTAACTCATTTGAGTTGGTCTGATAGCATTGGATTAAGATCTGGGAATACGTTCGTCTTAGATTTGATTCAATTCTCTTCGATACCAATTTAAATAAATCTACGAGCACATAAAATTGTCTGATATCAATCAAACGGTCACAAATTGTCGGCTAGCTGCACGCGGTTTTAACCCACCAAACAGTATGTAAGACAAAGTAACTTGATGATTACTTAAAACAAACTAATCACGCGCTACAATGCGCGTGAAATATGACACTACAGAAGTAACCAAATTCAGCACATATCAAACAATTTTTTTCTTTCTTTTCAAATGAACTTTTTTATAAACTTTTAAAAAATACTCAGTAAAACGCTACACAACACACCGAAATGATTGTTTTTTGTTTTTTTATAACAACACCCCAAATCAAATTAAACAAAACTATAAAAAAAATATAATCAAATTCACATGAGTATAGCTCAGGTCAGAGTTCGAACATCTGACACTCTAGTTTTAGATGACTTTGTTTCTTAATCTTTCATTCATTTCATTTACATAATTTTTATCATCGATCCATCATTTTTTCTCATCTAAAATACACTAAAAAACCTTTTCCTTGCTTAAAAGACACGAAAAACCAATGATACTCAATCTATTTTACATAGAAAAGATCTAAAGCATGTCTAGTTGGTGTAGCTTAGTAGTAAAAGGATTGACCGCTGTCTTCGTGAGTTTAGCTTAGTCGGTAAAGTCAATACATGATATATATAAGGTCCGGGGTTCGATCCCTAATCAACAAAAAAAAATATTGACAACTGAAGAAGTTTAAGAAGAAAGATTAATCACTGTCTAACAATATTTTCCTATAATTTTTTTTCAGATTTTAATAATCCTAATTATAATAGTGATTGCAAAATCATTACATCAATTACACAACTTTAAGAGGTATCATAAAAAAAAAAAAATCAAAGCAGTAATTAGTAATTTTAATGTAACATTCATTAGTTTTGTACCATAAAAATTAAAACTTTCTTCAAAAGACATAACTGAAATGATGTAACCATTTAAAAAATAAAAATAAAAATACAATACAAAAAGCACCCAAAAAGACAGTGGTCAATAGACAATGATCCTGCAAAATGCAGAGGAACAATTTAAGGAGATATAAGACATTGTTTGGCATATACTTTAAATGATTATCCGAATGTTTGATCATCTACATGTTTCACAGCTAATAAAAAAAACATGAAAAGTAATAAACCAATTCAAGACACTAAAAAAATAAAAATTAGAAACTTTAAGGATAAAAACACAAATGTTGAAAAATATTTGTATAAGAAAAAGTGCTAAGAATGAAAATAGACAAAAATTTATGCATATATTGTAGAAATTTGATAAAAAAAACTTACCTTGATGAGAATATTTTGCATAAACAGAAGAACTTGAAGGGTCTGAAAGCATGAGAAAGAGAAGTTTCACTGCAAATACTAAAAAAATGGAGGGTTTTTAAGGTGTTGTTTGTATTAGAAAGATACCCAAAAACCAAAAAACAAGGAAGTGCAAGAAACTAGAAAGGGCACAGAAAATGAAGAGAGAAATGGGTTGTTTTTTTGAAAGTTTGAATTAAAGCTGTTATGAACTGAGGGAGGACACTAGCCAGTAGCTAGTGCTCATTTATGAGTTTCAACTTTCAAACTCTGTACAAGAAGAGTACAAAACAAAAAAGGTCATTTTGGGGAAAAAGTTTCTCAATAATTTAATGTCAAACAATACTTTATACGAAATGATTTTATTTTTTTTAAATTTAAATATATTACCCCATGATTTTGATTTAATATATAAAAAGTTATTGGGTTTTGCTAGAAGACAACTTTTATGAAGGTGTTTTTTAACAAGTTATGAGCATATGAATGTGTCTTTTAACAAAGTTATAACTAAAAAGTGAAAATCACACTTTGAGGTGTGAGTTGCTAAAAGACACCTTCATGGGTGGCTTCTAACAAAACCCAAAATTATTTATCTTCTATTTTTTAGGTATTAACACTAAGTTTTTGGGAGAAAGATCTGTTAAAAAATCTAGAGTTCGATCGAGAAGTAAATCAAGTAATAAAAATTTATTTTATTAAAGAATCGAATTTATGTCTTTTTGAACAATTTATCCTTTGATGGAGTAAATCAATTACTTTAGTCCAATTACCTGATTTATATATCTCTATTTAATGATAATACTATGTTTAAAATATTTGTGTTATTTGAATATCAAAATACTCATTGAGATTCTATATGATTATCTCCACCTACATATACTATAATGTGACACAAGTAATAGATACTTGAGTCTCTAAATCTAATAGATATTTGAGTCTCTTAACAATTTGATTTAATGTACGATCTATGACGGATGCGTATAAAAATTGTTTGTTAGACAATATCAGCACTTTGAATGTATTTCAATTGTTTTACATGATTAGTTTATATAGGTGCACAGGAAGAATGTATTTAGTTCAAAAAAAAATCTTTATCTTTTCTTTTTAAGAAAAAAAAACTATCCATCTCTTAAAAATTAGACATTTAAAAAAAAACAAAAACAAAATCACCAGATCCGGACCGCTTCTCCTTCTCTTTTGTGAGTTGCCACAAAAATCCTAGTTTCTTTTCCTTCATCCGTCAAAGAGGGGTGATTTAGGGTCAATATCACCCCTCTAACTCGTTTTTCTCTTTACCTTTTATTGAAATAAGTGATTTTCACATCTATTTCGTTTTTTTCTTTCGTGATTTCGTCGTCTTAGTGCGACGTGTTTTGTTCATTGTCTTTGTGCAGTGTTGTTTGTCTTTCTTGTTTCATTCAGGTATTTGTTCGGTTCAGATTGTTATATCAGCTTAGATCCAGTGCAGATCTGTCGTCATCAACATTGCAGATCCGGAGACATGGATATTCCGGAGACTTCAATATAGTTATATGTGTAGGCTTTTGCACTTTGTCGTTTTATGTTATTAACATGAATGTTGTGAGTTTGTTCGCAGATTCATCCTTTTTGTTTTTTAGCGATGTACTCTATCAATTTGATTGAATGAATATAATTTATTTTTGTCAAAAAAAAACCACCAACATCGTATTTGATATCAAAATTTCAATTGCAAACTATCATTTCATTACTAAAATGTCATTTGTTTTTTTGGTGGTGGCCGGGGTTCGAACCTCGAACCTTACATATTTTATGCATTGTTCTTACCGACTGAGTTAAGCTCACGAGAACAACGTTTGTTTAATTTAACTCTTTGTATTAGTCATAAAACAATTAAAGCAATATAACTTTTTATTGAGATTGAAAAGATTAAATTTGATTAACTACAATTAGAATCTTGGTTGAATCAAATTTTGATCTTACTTTAATTACTACTCGGATGAAATCTAAATTAGTAACCATTTTCCATGTAAATCACAGGGTAAATACTACTCCCTCCATATTTTATTACAAGTTATTTTAGAAAAAAAAAATATTTTGATTTTATTACAAGTCGTTTTACAATACTAATACATTATTATTGATTTTTTTCCTATCACATCATGCACTACAACCTTGAAGTTCAAATTTTGACTAAACGATTTACCTATATTTTGACTAAAACATAATTTTTTTCACCAAAAAAAATACGTAATTTTCTAACCATATTTTATAGAGTAAATTATATTTTGATATCAAAATTTTGATGTCAAATACGGTGTCATTAAATTTGTTTATTTTTAAACGCGTGCTGTATTTTTATTTTAATATTGAAGTAACACGGTTCTTTTAAATTTAATGACAAAATATCAAACTATCATTCAATGTCTCTCTCTACAAATAAAATTAAATAATACGACCTTTCAAAAATACTAAAAAATAATACAAGTGTTGCTCTCTTGGAAATCCAACATGTGTTATCTTAATCAACATCACTTGTCTTTTTGTCAGTTTCTTCCACAATTCAAAAACTTGCTATGTGTTTTTATAACATTTTCCTTTTGTTTTATCCCAGCTGTGCGTGCATTGAGCTCTTCGTTTGAAAATTTGGTTCTAATAATTTAATATTCATTGGAGTAGGAAATAATGCAATGTTTGCATATAATAAAGAATGGATTTTGCTTTTGGGTTTGGTTAAACAAGTGTTTGTTGACAAAATCTCTTAACCAAATCATCCATGTGCCTGACATCAGAATTATCTAAGAACAGTTTGGGTTATTATACATAGCAGTATAACATATATAATTAATTATTGATTAACAATTAATTAATTAGAAAACAAAATGTAGGAGTCTGACAAGATGAGTATGAGGAAAACATACATTTGTAGACTTGATTAGGGTTTCACCACTTGTTAGATTAAGGTTTGAGACTTTTACCGTAGCATCAAGCAAAGTCACTAATCATGAGAGAGCGTGTTCCGACAATAACATGATTTATACTATTTGCTTTTGACATTTTTTACTTCCTAGCACCAGAGGTTGTTAACATTCTACATAAAGTTCAAAAGGTCATGCACAACAATGTCATAACTCATAGGTCCATGAATACTGTGTTTACGAGAATTGATTTTGTCATTCAAAAAGCCCAACAACACAGCTTGTTGTTTGTTTGTCTTCTATTTATGTGTAATTAGTCCTTGATATACATATAAATTTGGTTTGAAATTTGAGAGAAAATGAATTGAAACTAATAAAAAAATATCGATTAAATTATCAAATTGATCTCTACACTACCTCAGTCTGTTCAACTTGATCCATAAATTATAGAAATATATTGAATTACTCCTAAACTATTATTTATTCATCAATTAATTTTTTGAGGAATAAACTATTATTTATTAATCAAGTAAGTTAGTTCTTCATTTTCTTTGAAAATAAAAGTGACAATAACAATTCAAAGACTATTTTCATGCATTAAAAGTAGTTTAAGGACTACTTAGTATATATATTTCTATAGTTTAATTTCGGTGGGTTAATTCATACATAATTTTAAATGGACACCTATAAATGGACGATGCGATTGAACCACTCAGATTAATCGATGCTTGAATCAGATACCAAATTTTCAAAAAAATAAAAAGACTAAATTAATGAGAGAGTGATAGTTGAAGTACCAAATTGATGGTTTATTAAAAAAAAATTGGTTTGGTTTTACAATTTTTTCTCACCAAATTGATGAAAAACATTTTGATTTGGTTTGGTTTAATCAGATTGGTAGTTTTAAAATTTAAGAGTTTTTTTTTTAAAAAATCGATTTTTTCAAGCATTATAAATTGTTTATAATTTTAAATAAGTACACAAGGTATGATTAAAAAACATATTAGTACAACATACTTGTTTAGGATAAATCTATTAAAATAGCGTAAAATAAAAGAAATTATAAACATGTAATGCTTTAGTTTGGATTTTAGGTGGTCAGTTTTGAATGACATAAAATTGAGAGTGTTACTTTTCCCACCCTATGCTTTTCCTCCCGCGCCCTATTTTTTTCTCTAAAAATACCTCTAGTCTGGAATATATAATTCGAACATATTCCGGAAAAGAAATTCTGGAAAAATTCGTGGATTTTGACACTTAAACTACCCTGATGGATGTTGATGCCAATGTTGAATGAATGGATTCGGATTACATATTCCGAAAAGTTCTAACAATTTTCGGATTGTGTAATCCAAACAGTGTAAATCACCCCGTTGAAAGTTAACAAATGGGGTGAGAAATGTTGTTTCCGGATTACATATTCTGGAACGTGTAAAAACACTCCGGAATGTATAATCCAAACTGCATCAGCACAGAGGCAGAAGCCATCTGTTTTGGCTGAGCCCCTGTTTTAGAGCATGTAGTCCAACACTTTGGCCTTTGACCATTTGTTCAAACAGGAAATTCAACTTATAACATAACAATTAACGACACAATATAATTTTCAAACATTAATAATACATAAAAATAAAAATTATCCAAGTGTTACATAATTAAAAATCATCCAAAATGTTCAAACATAAACATAAAATACAATACAATCAACCCCTTATCACTACACCGCCACCACCCCTGCCATCACCTCTGCCACCTCTAGCACCTCTACCACCCTCAGTAGCTCCCCACGACGGTAAACCTTCCCATCATGCACCTCCTTCAACACATCCTCCAAATGTTGTCATTCCTCAGACCCTCGCGGAACCACACTACTGGACATCACAGCATAGACATGGTCTCTGATGCGGCAAATCCTTCCGCTAAGTTGTAAGTATCCATGCTATCCATCCTCCTGAGTAGCAAGCGCATCAAGGACCTCACGCTCCGGTGACCTCGGAACCGGTACCGGGATATCAGGAGGAATCATCCGTGGATGAGAATGGAGATAAAACCACTTGATGTATCCATCTACTGCCTCCACGCCATGAACTGCACGATGCCTCAACTGCTCAGGTGTCAGCGCATGATCAAGAGCATGCTGAAAGCGGAGTGATATCTCCGCCAAATTAGTCAGAGGAGGTGCACTCTCAACGGGATGTCTCGGTATGGTCTGAACTCTCCCAAACTGACGAAGAACCCGCTCCGGCAGATATCTCACCATGTGGTCTCCGTATCTGAGCCATCCAGAGTAAAGGCTGACCCGCTCAAATGGACGTGCTTGAAGGTGGTCTCCATATGGGGCCATGACAACGCCGCTTAGATCCAGCTTATCCAGATGGTTTATGTAGTTGTCTGGTGTGCCCAAACCAGACAGTGGTATAAAAAGCATCGCGCGTGGATCCCGCTCTTCTCGATATCTTGCTCAGACATCCTTACTTCCCATGCCTTGGAAGTGCTAATACACCCAAGCCTGCAACAATGACAACCACATATAAATATACAAACAATAAACACTTACATTTAAAAAATCAAAATATAATTTTTAATTTATACCTACAACAAAGTCAGATATTCCGACATCTGACCCCAGTTCCAACGTGCAGCCTTGTTAAGCTCCCTATATAAATGAGCTAGTGCCGCAACTCCCAATGAATAACCAGATCTTGCGTGATCCCCACAAAGTATAGCAAATATATGCGGACAACCTGGTCCCGTATCCTCCGCACCTCCTGAGTCACAGCATGCTCATTCTCCAACGCAAACTGCTCCTTCATACGCTCCTTGAAAATCCTTTGCAAGTAGCCAAATAGGCAATGTACACCTTTGTTCTTCGTCACCTCAACATGAGCTTCACCCGGATCAGACCCTAAGTGCGTCACCATCCACTCCACCACGACGTCCCGTGTGATAGCCTTGTGGGACAGAAGCATGCCATCAATGGGGAGATGCAGCAAACATGACACATCATTAAGTGTCACTGTCATCTCCCCAAACGGAAGGTGGAAACTCGAAGTCTCCTCGTGCCACCTCTCCACAAAGGCACAAATCAGACAGTGGTCAATCATGTTGTAGCTTGTATCCTGAAGCCAACCAAGATCGGTGCCTTGCAAACTATCACGCCACTACCGGGCAACCATGATAGGGATGGTTTCTTTGTCATGCATCACCTCTATCTTCTTTCCGGTCTTGATGCAGTTTAAATTACCACGCCACTGCAAATAATAAAAAAGAATACCTAAACATCAGTTTATACTCATGGCTTCATAAACATAGCAGTTCAACAATTTATTAAAGTAACATTAATAAACATCAGTTTCATGAATATAAACATCATTTTCAGAAAGATTAACAACATATTAAAGTAAGTTTAACATTAATAAATACCTCGCCCTCAGAAGCCTTCTTGGCCACGTGTACCTGGTACATCCACAACCGGCTAGTGTAGTGTGGGCCACTGGGATAGTCATCAAGTGGGTCAGGGTCCACCACATGCTTCTTCCTCGTCCGCCTTCGCTGCGGTCGCGCGTCTTCCATATCATCGTCCATTGCTTGAAGCTCCTCCTCCTCCAATTGCTCCACGTCCATCTCATCATACTCTTGCTCATGCTGCTTCGACTGATGCTCGACATCAGCACGACGTCCTCTAGCACCCCGACGCCTTGGAGGAACAACACCTTCCTTCTCCATCCGTTGGGTACGCTCTCTCCTACCGGAAGCATGCCTTGCCTCCCTTACGTGCCGAGTAGAGGATGAACCTTCTGTAACATGCACACAACACAATCAACACAAACACAGTACAAAACAGACGATGCATACAAATACTGGGCGTTTCCGGAATTTATTTTCCGGATTGCAACAATACAGTCCGGAAAACGAAATCCCGGTTGCATCAGTGGAGAAGAAAAAAAACGGTACAAATTATATGCATTCACAGGGAAATCGAACTAACCTTCCATGTGATGTTTATGAAGGGTTGAAATGTGGTCCGTTTGAGCAAGATTTCACTGTGGTTGGATTTTTTCGGTTCGAAATTTGGGATAGAGGGAGAGAGAGAGTAATTAAAAAATGAAACTGTAAAAATGGGGGTGAACTTCCTTTTATACTTCGAACAATTTGGTAAGTTTTGCAGGGCGCATGAGAAGGGCATAGGATGGAAAAAGTAACACTCTAAAATTGATACTGAATTGATAGATGTTGAGTTTGATTGATTCGGTTCGGCTTTGATGCGAACATGAAAAGAAATTGGCCCAATTTAATTGGTTTTAATCATCATATTTATCGGGTCATTGATTTAGTTTGTACACCCCTTACATGAATGAAATACTATATGCCTTATGTATAAGTATTCAATTTTTTACTCAGGGAAAGTATTCATTTAAATCTACTTTTGGTCCTCCAGTTTTACTAAATAGAAAAAGCTAGTAATATGTAGATGTGGATTGAACCCTCCACTTCTTATCACTACACTTTTAAATCCTCCACCCCGATCATCAAACCAGTTTTGTACTCCTTTTTAATTCCTTTGTTGTTGTTGATTTTTTTTTTATCAAAACAATGAGAGCCTAGCATGGCGTCACCCAAATATATTAGAAAGCAAAGAATATAGTAGAGGGGGACAAGAGTCAAAACTCTCCCCCAAGGTTAAGAGAAATGATAGTATAGAAACCGTAACCAATTTTCAACAAAATCTTCCTTAATTACAATAGGACAATGATCAAACCAAACATAAAAATTGATGAAGGGACCGATGTTTGCAAGTTTGTCATCACAATGGTTTCCTTCACGATATATGTGAGAAACAATGAAAGACATAGATCTAGTAATGGTAATGAAGTTCAACCCTCTATTTTTGATATTCCAAGGAACAATGATGGATGACTTGAAGGCCAAAGCAACAAGTTTAGATTTAGTTTCCAATAGGGGTGTGTTAGTTTATATGACAATATGGGAAGTGTGCTAGAGGGAGGGGGGTGAATATCCTTTTTTGATTTCAAAAGATTTTGCGAAAGCGAGAGTTAAAATCGTTTATAACTATTGAATCGTGCTTGATAATGATGATAAAAGTAAGGAAATAAAAGTAAACAAAGATTCAAATATGAATTAAGAAGTTCAATATGAATCTTATAAGATAATTCAACAATCATTACACACATTGAAATTGCAAAACTAAACTATCTCAAACCAAACCTATTAAGAATAAATCACACTAACAACTAATGAATATAAGGTATATGAAGAAATTGTTTGAAATTGTGAGAAAATTGAATTGAGAAATCACTATTGGGCTTCCGTAAGCCCATTAACCCATTTATCCTTTTGCTAACCAATTAGTGTTATTTGCTAAATGAACCCATCTCATAAGACTTACTTTTATTTCTCCTTTTGACCGTTCTATTTTGTGTGACCCTATAGGTTCTTGTCACATTGACAATAATATTAAATCTTATATTTAATATTGTAAACTGTGAGTGGTATCTAGCAACACATCACAGCTACCCAAGTGACAAGAATGTTAAGTGATCAAACGAAACCTTTTCCATGATAATGTTCATGTGTACAATTACTCCTTTGTCCTCATATCTAAATTGATCACAAGGCATAGATTTTGTCACCCTTATATAGATCAATATTTATATTTCCTGATCCCGAAATATACTAAATAATGAATAAGCCCAATATCTCATATTGACTTAATTCGACATGGCTATGTAATTTTACAGTCATATTTCATCAAGAGGCCTAAAGATATATATTCTGTTATGAAGGAGGGACAAATCTCATCTAGGACACTCGTGTCCCTCAACATGATTCGTCAAGTGCCCATTAACCAACGTTATGGTTATCCTGTTACAAACATCGTTTGAATGACAATAAAACACTTGAGTCCACATCTAGGGATCATACTGGTTTCAGGTCTAAGAGTGGTATACACCATTATCCTTGTGAGAATATCTTACGACACTTTCATAACATACTATGTAGTATTCTCACGGTGGGTCAATCCAGTATAAATATTACTCCTAATATTTATACCTATGTATAAACTTAATATCTCACATCCATGACCCATGGGATGTGATCATCAGTCTACAAACATAATAGTCTTTGTGCTTTATTATTATCTCAATTTATATTAATGTTTGACTACAAATATCTACAAATATATATATTTAAGAATAACGTTCGTTATGTTAATGTAATCTCATGATTAAGTCACACTTAATATTCCATTACACAAACTATCTATTCTAGAGACTTTATTAATCTTACAATAATTATAATAAAGAATGCCATATATTATTTAATAATAAAAGTCATGATAGATAACATAAGTTTAACATAAATTATTGGTCTCTAGGGCTTACAACAACAATCTCAACATCTTATTAGTACAATATTGGTTTGAGATAGCCTTTCCCAAGTTTTCTAATTTGTGAATAGTGTGAGTGAGCCTCATTTGCATGGAGGATACGGTTTCACCATCCTCCATGTGAAAGAGATCATATTGTTGGATGAGGGTATTGAATTTTGATTTCTTAACGTCCTCGGTACCTTCATGGAGGGTTTCCAAGGCGTACCACATTGCCTTAGCAGTCTTAAAATGTGAGACCGAGAGATACTCGTTTACGTCGAGGACGAAAATGGGTATATTCCTTGCTCTCAAATCGTATTGGGCCTTTTTCTTATCATCATCGCTCTAATTGGCCTTAGGCTTGTTTTGCATGACACCGTCAACATCGACTTGCGAGTCAATGCGCTTGTTGAGAACGACATCCCAAAAATCCATATATATCGATTGAATGTGAACACTCATACACTCTTTCCAATAATCATAATTTTCACCATAAAAAATAGGAGCTCTATTGTAAGCCCCATTAGGCTATTTGTCCGTCATGTCGACTCTTTCAGTAATTTACCGTTAGTGAAGAGAACTAGGCTCTTGATGCCACTTGTTAGTCTATATGACGATACAAGAAGTGCGCTACGGGGGAGGGTGAATAGAATTTTTCAATTTCAAAATATTTTTGGAAAGCGTGAGTTAAAATCGTTTATGACTATTCAATCGTGTTTGATAATGATGATAAGAGTAAGACAATCAAAGTAAATAAAGACTCAAATATGAATTGACAAGTTCAATATGAATCTTAAAATACAATTCAACAATCAATACAAACATTCAAATTACAAAACTAAACTATCTCAAACCAAACCTATTAACAATAAATTACACTAATAACTAATGAACACAAGGTATATGAAGCAATTGTTTGAAGTTTACTTTCAACTTTGATTGTGATAAAATTGAATTGAGAAAATATCAATTGATGAAATTGGTATTAGGTTTTTTAAAATAGTAAACTCATAATCAACTTATGCTAACTTCATACAATGAATTCATTCAATTATAATGCTGAAATTTTAAAGGATATGGAAGATAAGAACACCGAGATTTATAGAAGTTCTCCCTTTTCGTCCTCGCTAGGGGTACACCATCTTTTCGTGATAGAAAACACCTCTATCGCGGTCTTCCACTATGATTAATAATGTAGACAAATGTATGATTACAAAGATTCATTCGATTCTCTAATTTTCTATGCTAAGAAATCACACAAGATCCAATCTTCAAGACCTCTTGAAATTGGATACCCACAAGATGTTCGAATTGTTGAGTCTATTTGCAAATTGTTTCAATAATCAAAAAGTGTGTGGCTATGACTATGTATATATAAGTGTGAGTGAAAAGAGTTAATTTTAGTCAACAAATAACGTGCTCGAATCGATTCAACAAAAGTTTGATACGATTAAATAGTGTAGAAAGGGAAATATGGAAAGCATGAAGATTGTTACGATTCACATGAACATTGATACAATTCAGACAATTTCCAGATGAACAGCGAATCGATTCAAACTTCCAAAGGTTGATATGTTTGAGTCGTATCATAAGTTCCCATATGAAGATTGATATGAATCAAAAAATACTGATCCGTATCAATCAGGCCAAAAACATGGTCAGAGGGGTCAAATGAATCGTCTCAGGCCAAGTATGGGGGAGTTTTTGTCTTGGAATAAACACCAAAAAAACATATGAACCTGAATCACCTAGTGTAGCATCATCAATGTTAAAAAGGAGGTTGACAAATTTTTTTTTTCCTGATACATACAAATGATTTCTTTAATTTGGGGAGCCTTTCATATTAAGGCTTTGATCACCACAAAATATCTGATTGATTTATTAGTTGTCTAACTTGTATGATTTCCTAATAGAGACACAATAGAAATATTCATGGGTTGGAAGACTTGCAAGGAATGAAAGAGTTTATGAACCTCTTTTTATTTCCATAAAACCATATAATTTTGAAGATGTTGATGATAGTAGACAACACAACAACATTGCAATAAGGCGCTAATTTTTGTTGCAAGCTCTTCCATATGTTTTGGTTTATCTTGATGTTTATTATTTCATCCTCTTCTTTATTGAATCCCATGAAGTTTAATTGGAGATAAATATTTGTCTGTTGGTTTGTTTATTTATTTTATAGATAGATTTATGTGTTGGTGTTAATGTTTAGTTTGAGTTTTTGGTCTGGTTGTTGTCCAACAATTTCAACAAGGGTCCAAAACCGAAAACAATAATATTTTATCCTTCGTAATATCCACTCATCTTACTTCTTTAATAGACAAAAATTGTTTTTTTTTTTAAAAGAAGACAAAAGTTGTTCTTTACATAAGATTTAAATAGAGGATATAAGTATTTGTGAAAAAGTATGAATTGGAGACAAGGGCTTTTCAATTAATGAAATAATTTCAACACAATCAATCTATTTATTATTGATTACAAATAAATTAATTAAAAAATATCTTTTATATTATAAATTACGTTATTGGAACCAATAAGTTTTCCTCTATTAAATACGTGTTTGCTTTATAATTACTCAAATCAATTCTATCTCTAATTAAACCATATAAAAATATCAATAATTAATACCCCATAGTTAAAAAAAGAAGAATACAATCTAAATAATATTTTTTTGCTACCTTATTTCATTTCATTATCATTTTCTTAGAATACACTATACTTACATTTGCACGTGAAATTAATACACACCATACAATTTTCCTGACTACACTGACGCTTTATACAATCTTCGTTAGTAATACATCCATCAAATGCTGTAATGAAAAAAAGAGAATAAACAAATGTTGCTAAAATGAGAAAAAGGATTGAACATAAAAGCCGAAGTTAAGAAGAAAAATTGAAGGGCAAATAATTTGCTTACCGTCAACGTTTCTTGCAGCAAGAAATAGGGAAAGAAAGAGAAACATAGCATAAACAAATTTCAGAATTGCACCCATGTTTTCCAACTTTTTTTATGTAACAAATAGAATAAGATTTGATCAATTTATAAGGTGTAAAGCTAGCTATCTCCTAATATAAAATAAAAAAATCGCACTTATAACTTGTCAAATATCTCTTCCAAAAATAAGAATCATTATTTAATGTCTCTTAAGTAAATCATAGGAATTCATAATTTTTACATAAATATATATATATTTTTTTTTTTTTGAAGAAATTAAAATGGAATATATATTAACAACGGGGTAGGCCGAACCTCAGCACAAGGTGTACTAGAGGCGCCAACCCGGCAAAACACAGTAACAACAATGTATCATAGAGTATAAATACAAAAAGGTCAATCGATACCCACAGTAAAACGGGTTCGACCACCAGGTTTGTGTACCGTGCACAAAAGTGATATTATTGGCCTTAAGCCACCACAAGGAGTGATATTTTGCTTTATCTAGTAACTGGTCTATGGATGTTTCAGTGTTATTGAACAATCTGCTATTTCGTTCATTCCACACCAGCCAAACGCACAGAAGCCATAGTAATTGAAGGAAAGAACGACGAGCCTTTGTGTAACCTGAGTAATGTATAAATTGTTGAATATGATCGGGGAGATTGTCTGTATCCGCACCACTTACGCCAATCCAAGATCGAATATGCTGCCAGATGGCACCAAAAACGTGACAATGAAGGAACAAATGGGATGTGGTCTCCTCTTTCCCGCACCCCGACACGCACCTAGTGTCTGTGACCTGAGCAATACCGCGCCGTTGAAGATTGATTTTAGTTGGTAACCTATCCTGCAGAAGCCGCCATGCAACAATGGATACTTTGTGAGGGACCTGCTTATGCCAGGCAAGATTTGCTGTCGCATCCGGAGGGGGGGCAGCCGTGTGTGTCAGCGCATGATACGCATCTCGAACCTTGTAACCTTTGTAACACCCTATTTCCCGACGATTGTTATTAAATAATAGGAATAAATTTAATAATTAGGATGTTACAAAACTTCACATGATATCACACAATGGCATATATTTTCCTTTTAAATAATAATTTCAA
>Ga0315914_1002153_pt1 | contig 30169 bp, 16 predicted proteins | sample MpolenodulesMG_FD_203920 | JGI IMG/M metagenome (GOLD analysis project Ga0315914, IMG submission 203920) | Medicago polymorpha root nodule microbial communities from Los Angeles, California, United States - elongated nodules | ecosystem: Host-associated > Plants > Roots > Nodule | place: USA...
ACTACATAATCAAGAGTACCTTTGATATATCTAAGCACACGTTTAGCAGCTTGAAGATGCACTTCTTTTGCACAATGAATGAATCTTGAGAGAATGCTCATAACATGCATAATGTCAGGTCTTGTTGCTGTAAGGTACATGAGGTAGCCAATAAGACTTCTAAAATCAGTCTCATCAACCTTTTCTGCACCATCTTCCTTGCCTAGCTTCAATTTTTGAACCATTGGAGTATCCACATGCTTACAGTTCTCCATCTGAAACTTCTTCAAAATCTCTTTTGCATATTTCTTCTGATTGATAAAGATTCCTTTTTCACTTTGTTTGACTTCTATTCCGAGAAAAAAAAGCCATTTCTCCACAATCAGTCATTTCAAAGACCTTCATCATATCTTGCTTAAACTCTTCAACAAACACATTATTGCTGCCTGTAACCAAAAGATCATCCACATACAGAGAAACAATTAAAATATCAGAACTCAAGCACTTCACATAAAGAGTTGACTCACTGAGACTCTTTGTAAAGCCAATATTCAGCAAGTACTCATCAATCCTGCTATACCAGGCCCTTGGCGCCTGCTTCAAACCATACAAGGCCTTTTTCAGCAAATATACCTTGTCTTCCTGCCCTTTAACTTCAAATCCTTCTAGTTGGTCAACATATATCTCCTCTTGCAAATAGCCATTGAGAAAAGCAGATTTCACATTTAGTTGAAACACCTTCCAACCCTTTTGTGCTGCCAAAGCAAGGGCCAATCTGATTGTATCAAGCCGAGCGATTGGAGCAAATGTTTCGGAAAAATCAACTCCAAATACTTGAGCGTATCCCTTCACTACAAGTCTGGCCTTGTGCTTATTAATGGATCCATCTGCATTGAGTTTGGTTCTAATCACATGTAGCCAATTTTGGGAGGGAAATAAATTAGGGACATTGAAACTCTCAGCAACACTAATAAATTTCTTGATGAACAAGATAAATGCTTCTTGATCATTGCAATATTCATCACCAAGAGATGCCCTTGAAGTGATTCTATATGTCATAGATGAAACATCAACTGAGAGGTTGATAGTAGATCCAGTGTTCATAGAAACATATCTAATTAATCTTGACACCTCTTCATCTCGAATTGATTGGAATGATTTCACACGTTTAGCAGACAACAACTCCAATGTGCATATTTTTCTTATCCGCCTCCAATAGTCTCCATGAGGTGAAAAGGCAAGGTTAGTGCAACCATAAGTTGTAATCTCTACACCACGAAAGCTTTTGAGAAAATGTGACATCATTAGTTTTCAACACCTCTATGGTAATTTCTTTAGAAGAGACCACGATTGTTGAAGTCTCTCCGAGTTTTAGGTGCATGAGAGGGCCATATTTTTGGGACAATTCTCTCATTTTCTGGTGGGGTAGGGAGCCTATCAGGTGATGTATGCTTCCAAAAATTGGTAGCTTCCAAGGACCTGGAGGAAGCTTTGAGGTAATTCTTTCACTACTCTTACTTTTGAATCTCTTTCCTACTTTTAGGATAAAATACATTGAGAGGGTGAGACTCAAAAAAGATGGAGAACCATAAGAAATTTTCCTCCATTTGGAAAGGCAAGTGTTTTTTTTTTTTTTTTTGAGGAATGGAAAGGCAAGTGTCTAGCAAGTTGTAAAGGGGCCGGCCCCTACTAGATATTTTCGAAAAACTCTTTAACAAAATATTAAGTATGGTGTCAGCCAACAAATAATCAGGAATAAACTATCAATTTTATTAAAGAGTTTAAGAGCATCAATATCGGTGGTTAAGAGTTCACATCGGTGGTTAATAGTTTAAGAGCATCACATTAACCCTCTCATAGCGTTAGTCGAACTATATAGAAAAGAACTTGATCTGGATCCGCCCCCTTACATAGGGTTTCATTTGGATGCTAATGGTTTTTGGTGTCTCTGTTCCATTTCTCTCTTAACTAATTATTCTCTCTTATCTAAATAATTTACTTTAACCCTCCCATCTAAAATATAAAGGTACCAATGATATTAAAGTCAATGACACCCAAGTGAAATCCGCTTATATAACATGAGCTTGGTACGGTTTAATAACTATAAGTATTTATTTATTAGTCTAAAATTTAGTTGACTTTTGGATCTCAATAATCCAAGCCAGGAAGCAAATATATGATATCATATAATGATATATACATGGATGATTTTAAATTATTCCATCAAGACTGAATTTAAGAGTTTAAGTCTACAAAGTATTATTTTTTTTGGGTGTGTCATAGTTTTGGAGGGACTTGTATAAATATACTCATGTATTATCTATTTCAGGCATCTCTTGTGTTATTTAATGATTAATTTTGTTTGGCCTTTAAAAAAGAGTTTAAGAGCATCAATCAAATATCAGTGGTTTTCAACCGTTGCTATGCACCAAATTCAAACACACACCGTTAGAATTTCATTGATAATTATGATTTGGAGTTGGTTCATTTTCTGTTCATCGTTCCTTTTCACATCTACATATCTTGTATGCTATTGGTTGATAAAAAAATTAATTAAACATATTTACAAAGTCAACCAAGGACTCTATTGATTACTGTGAGGTTCAGTGAAACAGACTTCTTTTTTTTGACAAGAGTGAGACAGACATATTTTGGAGTTTTTGAAGAATCATATATATATATATATATATATATATATATGTTTTTTTTTCTAGAAGACACCTTTTACGAAGATGTCTTTTAATAAGTTATTCTATAAGTATTTGCTAAAAGACACCAACTAATTTTTATGAAGGTGTCTTTTAGAAAAGTTATAACTTAAAAGTGGAAATCACACCTTGAGCTATAAATTGCTAAAAAACACATTCATGGATGACTTCTATTTACTACATTAACCTCTTTTTGCCCGTTCGTTGCACGGGGCAAATACTAGTATATGTGTGTGTGATGCTCTTAACCACTATAGTATCGATTTATAATTGTTGCAAATTGATCTTAATAATTTGATTATTTGTCCACTTCATTAACTATATGTTTTAATATGTTTTATTTTTTAATTGCGACCAATAGTTTTTTAATTGCGACCATCTTAAAACTTAAGTTGAATCTCTCAACGTTAGAATACGGACTAGGATTACATCCACTTATATATAAATATATGATTAAACCATGCTTTATTTAATGTGAGGCTCTTACATAAAGCCTCAAGTTCAAGCCTTGTTGATAGGTAAAACCATGTTTGATAGAAAGAGACTTTATGAGGTTGTCAGACTGGTTCCTAGTTCCTAAACGAAGATTAGTTTTTAGTAAAATCGATGGATACTACATACGAGTGACATGGTTAAAAAAAAACTTAATTAATGATTTGGTCCCTTAAATTATTTGTTGATATATTTTAGTCCCATAAGTTATTAACGTTACAATTTGATCCCTTTAAGTCATCTTCCGTCAATCAAATAAATCCCCACCGTCAAAACCGTTAAACCAATGTCTAAAGTGAATACACATTACAAGTTGTCACATCACCGTTCACATGTACCTATTTAACGTTTTGGCAAAAGACTGACGGTGAGGATTTTATTTGGCTAACAAATACTAACTTGAGGGACCAAATTGTAACGTTAATAACTTATGGGACCAAAATGTAACCAACAAATAACTTAAGGGACCAAATCATTAATTAAGCTTAAAAAAAAAATTAGAATCAAATACTTTTAAAGTAATTTTTCATGTCCCCTCCTATCACTCGATCCTAGGTCCAACCCAGCTTATTTAACATGTGCTTCATGGATGTGCTACGGTTTAATTACTATAAGTATTTAGTAGTAGGGTATAATTTAGTTGACTTTTTAATCTCAATTATACAAAGCCGGAAGCAATTATATACGGTAGTAGAGCCATAAATTTTATTAAGTCTAGGCAAAATTTTGACTGCAAATTCACATGTGACCTTATATATAAATAGTCATAGATCGATATAAAAAAGGTTCGTCATTTTGTTGATAAAAGTACAATTTAAAATAAGAGAGATGAAACATAACCCGACAATAGTGTGCTAAATAAAATTATGAGGTAAATGCCATTTCCGAAACCACTTTGTGGTTGATGTTCGAATAATTTCAACATCATCAAGTGACTTGTATATCTCCCGCTCGGTGTAACATATCATCAAGTCATTGAACCACACATCGTTGATCTTGTTGGCAACAATTCTTTCTCACGAGCTTATAAGATTCTTTTACTAGCTTATTGACAGGGCTTGATAACTGGTGGACTTCCAACTTTTGTTGATGTTGGTAATAGCTTTGGTGCACCTGCTATTGTTGAAGATTCAAAAATTAAAAGTTAAAATCTGATTTATTAAGTTCTGTTGTAAAAGTGATTGTAAGTTTTTTTAGGTATAAAGTGATTGTAAGTTGTAACTTGATATTATGTCATTTTGTCTAATAAGCTATTTTGAATAGTGATTCAAATTTTGTTACCATAAATTAAATGACCAATGGGTATATATAAATTTTAATTTCTGTGAGTATTGAGTATTGATTTGGATGAATGGTATAATAGATCATAGTTAGGGAGAATTATTCTAGTTAAGTCACTTCAAGAATTTATTCTAAAACTTGATTATAGCAATCAATTTCAAATTCCAATTATATTGATTAAACTAATTTTAGTGGTAATTTTATGAATTATTCATTTTTAGAATTTATAGTAGAATAAAGAATATAAAAAATAAAATAAAACAATGATAAGTTTTAGTGACAGCCACAACCGTAGGTAGAAGTCCATAATGTTTTTAAAATGGTCTACTTAGAATTACCTACGTTTAGTCCGTAGGTAAAGGTGAAAAACATGCAGTGACAACCATTTGGCAATGACAAACGGATTTAGCTATGAAAATTTGCCTTATAATAATGGATTTTGACTGTCACTACAAGTCAAATTTCTTATAAAGATACAAAGAAAGTATGGGTTGAGCCCGAGTGCGTGCTCAAGCTAGCTGTGGTAAATCCGCCCCACTGACTATATATAATATCATATCATGATATACATAGATGAATTTAAAATATTGTATCTAGGCTGAATTTAAGGGTTTAAAGATGTTAGGAACCTAAAATTACAGGAGTGTATCAATCAAGTCATTTATATTTTTATTATTTATTCTAATATAATTTTTGGAATTGAAAAATGTTGATTGGGAAGTAGATCTTACTCATGTTATCTTTGAGCGGCTTAAAACACGATAATTTTGCGGCTACAAATTCTACTCTATCATTCATGAGAGAAAGGTCACTACCCATAATACACTTATTTGGATAAAAGCATCTACAACCATTTAGCTCATGGCCACTTGCAACACAAATATTTATTTTCACTCGCAAACAAATAAATAGATATGAATAAATTAGAAAGCAGGACATTAATTTTCCCAAATCATTAGACCAAACGTAATAGCTCAAGGGCTTCACCATTGATCATTTTGTTGGAATTTCTAAGCTTCATATATTCTTCATAAGTAAAAGGTTGATAAAGACGTGGGTGATCAAGGTCCACCGCTTCCGTTGGGGCCTCAACATTTCCCTTCCTCGGTCCTAGCATAATTGTAGCAATTGAATAACGTGTCATCGGTTCCTTGCATTGTACACTATGCTTCACATTGCAAAATCTTCCATTGCTCCATGCCTGCATTCATTTCATATATATTAAGGACTTGCACATGGTTATCAAATAGGGATATTTGTGGTGCAGTTTGGTTTGATTGACTTTTAAAATGAAAACCAAACCAAACTAAATCAAATCAAAGTGGTTTGGGTTGTTACGTTTTTCTTGTTTCTAACATTAAAATCATGTTAAAATTCCTATCAACATAGACAAAATAAAAAACATGGACCAAACAACAATTCTCTTCGATAAGAAATGAAAATGACTAAGGTTTTATCATTCTCTAAAAGTTCTCATCGAGTTTCTATGATTCAATATATATATATATATATGCAAAAGTGCAAATAGAATTAAATCAAATCACATAAATGCATTTTTAAAATAAAAAGCTTAATTGAAACTTAACAAGTGAAAAAAGATGTCTTAGTAAAAAAAAGATAGAGAAAAAGATGTCTCATTGAATTTTTATGAGTACTAGGTTGGGTGACATCAGTTTAATTAATTAGTGCTTATCTTATGTTGCTATTAGGTTCGATTGCTAAAATAAAAAACCACAAACTGAACTGAACCATGCAGTTAAGTCAAAAAAATGATTTGAATACATTCAAACCAAATACTATTTTAGCAATTTTCAATTTGAATTGGTTCGGTTTACGATTTTTCTATTAAATTAGTTCGATTTTGAACGCCCCTATCAAATATCATAAGCAGATTTCTTAAGGTTTAACTAAGCTAAGGTCCTCCTCCTCAAAATATAAATAAAAAAACTAAGCTAAGGTGGTGACTAATCATTGATTTAGTTTTTGAACTTTGGCATTCTCTCATTCATGATTTGTTTTTCAGATAACTTGTCACATTTGGAGCAATTCTGTTCCACTTTATTTGTCATTTCTAAGATTCAATGTAATGTTAGTTATTTGATTTCTTGGTATATGTAAATTTCTTAAAAGTGACTAGTATTGTGAAATAGAGGGAGTATTTCTTTTTTATTACCATGATATTGGTACGAAAAATTTCACCATCATTTTGCAGTAACTAATCTCCATCGAGAAACTTGTGGAGCACACAGGGTGGGTTCTCCCTTTCCAACTGAATTATTTCCATTTGCATGAGGCAGAAATCGAACCTCTGACCACATGCTTAAAAAGCACAAGTCCCTTAATGCTAGAAACAATACATTATTGATAGTATAAATGATATCTCTATTCCTAAATATAATTTTGGCTTAAATATGTCATTGATCCCTACCCTTTATCAATTAATCATACTTATACCTGTTCAATACAACTAATTAATATTTTTTTTGTCAAGTAGTCTAGCGGCCAGAGAAATTCACCGCAAAGGTGAATAAGGGATGTTCGATGTTTGAATCCCGACCCCTACATATATATGTGAGCTAAGCTCACGTGGACACAACTAATTAATATTATCCATATGGAAAACAAAATAAAAAACACATTTTACTACTGTAATGTGATATTATTTTTATTGTGGTCGTCCATAAGCTCGGTTACATACGAGGCGCTGACATGACTTTTAATTTTGCCTCAAATTTTTTATTGCTCACAATTTCTTCTTACCTCAATTTTTTCTTAATATTAATTGAGGGGTTGAAATAAAAAAATAAAAATTTTAGACATAAAGTCTAGAAAAATGACATAGAGATTCATTTTTTTTTCATGATTTTTCGCATGCATATTAAGAACGTTAAAATTAGGTCTCATAAATAAAATTAGAATTTTTCGACAAATGGCAAATTAATTATGATGTTTTAAACATCCAAAAACTCAAAAATCAAAACAACGAAAACCTCAAAATTTGAACTGATATTTTGGAGAGACTTCTGTGAAAGTACATACAAAGTATATGCAAAGTTTCATAACATTTTTAAGATAACTCGATTTATCTTGATTTTTCAACCTAAACATGTAAATTCGCAATTTGGTTTCGAGTAAGCATGTATTCATTGGTAAAATTTGTTTCCCAATTTTGTAAGCAAGTTTACAACAACATAAGAACCTCCACCACCAAATTTTGAAGTTTTTCAACCAGAGATATTATGATGTGAACATAAACCAACTCTTTCATTTCCTTTTAATAAAAATAAGCCAACTCTTTTTTTTTTAAAGAAACTAAATTAGCCTACAAAAATTAGCATCAAAGAGAATCAAATTTAAGACCTTAAGATGAACAAACTCCAAAGTTTCAAACCAGCACATAATACTAATCCATTTGGGTTGTAAGCCAACTCATTTTATCTTGGTCAAATTTGTAAAATTAATATCAATCGTTAGCAAATTTAATACCACTGCTAACAACTTTCTTAATTTTGTTGAGAATGTCCTATATTTATATAGGAGGCACCTGCAGTGATCAATATTTTCATTTACTTGAAGACGACGTAGAAAAGATGTATGTATAATGGCAGAACTGCTGAACTACTATGTACTTGTACAAGACCCGTTTCTAGTATTTTATGGGTCGTATGCCATGTTTGAAAAAGGACCCTTTTATATAATAGATCATAATTTTTTTTTTTTATAAACGGTGAATGAGATATGCATTAATCATGGTGTCACCATAATATGTTGTGTTGTAGTATGACTCAAAATTTGATGGATGAAGAATATTGTTGCTAAAAATATAAAAGATTTGTTTCAAATATATTTTGTGCTGAAAATATATTTATGGATAATAAATATATTTTTGTACCGTATGAAAGATGATTTGATGCAAACATATTTTGAAAGGGAATATTATATTTTTGATGCAAATATTCTTTCACTAAAGGAGAAAAAAAAAGAAACGTATCTTCAGTGTGATATTCATTCCAAATTTATGAGTTATATTTCTCTATAAATATAGACTTTGTATCAGAGTAAACCATGAGATAGAGGGGGCTGAAAACAAGGGTTTAGAAGGCAACACAAAAACAAGGGTTTGTATAGAGTTTGCTCTTGGCAACAAACACTAGGGTTGAGGTTGATTCACCTTGGGAAACACTATTAGGATTGAGTCACTTGGTCACGGGAAGAGATTGGGACTTTGGGAATTAGGCGAGAGACTTATTCTTGTAACCCATTGATATCTCTTTTGTAAAGTTACTCATCATTATAGTGGAACGGAGGGCTGCTCTCTCCCCCCCAGAATAGGTCAGTTTTGGACCGAACTGGGTAAACAAATTTCGTGTGTTCTCTTTTTCTTTCTCTCGCTGTTTTCTACTTTTGCTTGTATTTATAACTTCCATACACTTTGTTTAGTTGCTTGATTATTACTTGCTCCACACATCAAGTATTTTATTGGTGTGATTTTCATCGAATTCACAACATGATGTTTTGAAATCTCAACTATGCTGACACTCTAAAACATTGTGTGTCAAAATGCATCTCATCCTATATATTATCAATAAAAAATAATAACAAAAAAAAAATTAACGAGTCGATCCAAACCCAACAAAACTAAGTAGAACGGTAGTAAATATACCAAGCTTTATATAAGTTTTATTATCTGATTTGATAATTCAATTGATTTACAAGCTCCAAAATTTCTCAAAGAACTTCATTATCATTCGTCTTACCCCGTTACATGAGAACCTTTTATCATTTGTCAATAGAATAAGATATGTTCCTTATAAAAAATCACACAAGACTAAATTTGATATCCCAAAAATGACACATTCATGATGAATGTCATATTATATTATGAAATATAATTACAAATGCAGGGTCGCTTCAATCTAAAACTCCAAAAACCATTCTCATAATAAAAAACAGAATTGGTTTATAGGAAGGAGCAGATGTTTTGCGTTTTACGTGTTACTTTTGCGATTTATGTTTTATTTCTAAGTTTTGTGTTTTAACTAATGAAATGTTGAGGGGTGAAAATGAAAGCGATGAGTTAGGGGTGGGAAAATAAAACGCTGCTAGGTTGTAAAAAAAAAAAAAGATGAAACATATGATAGGTTGAATTATAGTAAATGTTTGGGCCCTCTTTGTTCTTATTGCTATATAATCCCCCTTTAAACCAAGTATTGCTATATATGTCCCCCTCCGTAATTTTTTTTAGGCCCCCTATGTCTATGGGCCCTAAGCCACCGCACCGCCGACCTATGTCTAGGGCCGGCCCTAACTTGTACTTCATCTCCCTATATATACGCTTTCTTTGTCTTTTTAATATTTTTTAAAAAAGTTGTTAATGCAATTAATGTGTCTATTTTGGATGTGAACATACTAAATTGTCATTTGTTTGTCATTGCTCTCATTCCTAAAGGTAATGCGCAGACATCTATGCGCGATTGGCAGCCAATTGCACTTTGTAACGTGTTGTATAAATTGATTTCCAAAGTGCTTGCAAATAGGTTGAAGGTTATTCTTTCTAAATGTATTTCTGACAATCAATCTGCATTTGTTCCGGGTCGTTCTATTCTTGATAACATTATGGCAGCAATAGAGGTCATTCATTTCATTCAGACAAAGACTCGGGGCACAGACTGGTATGTGGCTTTAAAGCTTGATATTAGTAAGGCCTATGACATAATGGATTGGGAGTATCTCCGTGAGGTAATGGTTAAAATGGGATTTAGTAACAAGTGGATTCATTGGATTAGCATGTGTAATGAATCGGTAGATTACTCTGTTATTGTAAACAATGAACCCATAGGTCCTATTATTCCGGGTCGTGGTCTTCGACAAGGGGATCCTTTATATCCGTATCTTTTTATTATGTGCGCAGAAGGTCTCTCTTTGCTCATTAGGGATGCGGAGATTAGAGGCACAATTTCTAGAACTCGAATTTGCAGAGGAGCTCCTGCTATATCCCACCTTTTATTTGCTGATGATTGTTTTCTATTTTTCAGAGCAGATGAAAGCGAAGCTCAAGTCATGAAAGATATTCTTGTCACTTATGAAACAGCTTCTGGGCAAGCTATCAGTTTACCAAAATCTGAATTTTTTTGTATTCGCAATGTGCCGGATCCTCTGAGGAATAACCTTGTTTCTATTTTAGGGGTTCAGGCAGTTCTTGGTACAAGTAAATATCTAGGTCTACCCTCCATGATTGGAAGGAATAGAAGTTCCACGTTCGTTTTCATCAAGGATCGTGTGTGGCAAAAAATCAATTCGTGGAGTAGTAAATGCTTATCTAAAGTGGGACGTGAAGTCATGATTAAATCCGTTTTGCAAGCCATTCCGTCGTACGTGATGAGTATTTTTCAACTTCCTGCAACACTTATTAACACGATTGAAAAAATGATAAATTCTTTTTGGTGGGGTCACGGACGCACAAATCAGCGAGAAATAAATTGGTTAAGTTGGGAGAAATTATCTATGCACAAAACCAATGAAGGAATGGGATTCGAAGACCTTACAACTTTTAACCTTGCCATGTTAGGAAAACAAGGTTGGAAATTCCTAACGGAACCAAACTCCCTCGTTTCCCGGCTATTCAAGGCACGATATTTTCTAAACAACACCTATCTCACAGCTAATATTGGTCATAATCCTAGCTACATTTGGCGTAGTATTTTGTGTGCTCGTTTCATTGTTCGTGGCAGTGCTCGTTGGAGTACAAGTACTGGCAGATCTATCCCTATTTTGGGGGATCCTTGGGTCTTGAATGGAGAGTGTATTGCTACTGATATTATAGGTGCACATTATGTTCATCATGCTACTGTTGATAATTTGATGCTTCCAAATGAAAAGAGATGGAATGAGATGGTTGTCAGACAGGACCTTAGTGCAGATTTAGCAGATAAAATCATGAGTACTCCACTAGTTCTCATGTACAGGCATATCGTTTAATTTGGAAGGCTGAAAAGAATGGAAGATATTCCGTGAAGAGCGCCTATCGTTTATGTGTCTCGAGGAGCTTATTTACTTTTCTCATCTTCGCCGTCCTGGTAATTGGTCAAGTATTTGGAAGCTTAAAGTTCCTCCAAAGATTCAAAACTTAATTTGGAGGATGTGTCGGGATTGTTTACCTACGAGAATGAGGCTTCAAGATAAAGGTGTGCAATGTCCTACGCATTGTGTGAGTTGTGACTCCGGTCAAGAAGATATGGCATACTTATATTTTCACTGTTCTTTTGCGGTCCAAGTTTGGCGCTTTGCAGGTTTATGGTCTCACATTCAGAATGTAATTGAAACAGCTGTACCGGTAACAAACATGATTTTCAACATGCTGGAAACTCTCCTAACTGAACAGAAACAGACCCTTGCAGCCATGGTATGGAGCATATGGAAACATCGGAACCTAAAGGTGTAGGAAGACAAGATAGAAACTGCTGCTACTGCTGTCGAACGTGCCCGCGTTATGATTTCTGACTGGCAGCTAGCAAACCTCAGCCTTCCAGCCGTGACTTCTATTGTAACAGTAGGTTCAACTTCTCATTTGTCTCGCAACGCTGCAACATCCAGCTCACCTGCAGCTGCTATGGTTTGGTGGAAGAAGCCGAGTGTGGGGTGCTACAAATGCAATGTTGACGCAACATTTTTGTTAAGTTTCAACCGTACAGGGATTGGAATATGTATCTGGGACGTGGAGGGCACTTTTGTTTTAGCAAAAATGGTGAGTTTCCCTTGTCTACATCAGGTTGCGGTTGGTGAAGCTATTAGTTTATTTGAAGCCCTCTAATGGCTTAGCGACATGTCTTTCGACAATGTTGATTTCGAGCTAGATTCAAAGGTTACATGTGATGCTTTCCTTTCTCGTAGAGATGATATTTTCGAGTTTGGGCATGTTATCGCATCTTGCAAAGCTCTCTTTTCCGCTTTCTTTACAAACTCCAGGATAGAGTTCACTAGGCGACAAGCAAATGCAGCCGCTCATATTCTAGCAGGAGAGGCTATATTTCTAGCTATTCCCATTATTTATTATCATATGCCATCTTGTATTAACAATATTATTATTAATGAAATGCTATGAGCATGTTTCCTTCAAAAAAAAATGTCATTTGTTTGTATGTGTATTAAAATCGACTTTTTATATTTTAAGACAAGTTTTTTTTTTTTTTTACAAATATTTTAAGACAAGTTATTAGTATTAATTAGGGATATGTTTAGAAAAAAAAATAATAAACTCGTCTAGTAATTTTTATAAGAACTTGTACTTTGAGTATAATTTTAAAAAAAATATATATATTTATGATTAGAGAGGAAGGGAGTACAAAGTACTTACCTGAGCAAGATCCCCAATATTGGCAAGGATGGTTCCATGAATTGGAGGAACTGAAACAAATGATCCAGAAATGTCCATAACTTCAAGACCACCGACATTTTCATCAACTTGAAGAATTGTTAAGAATCCTGAATCTGTGTGTAATTGAGCTCCAGGAGACCCAATAGCTTCTGGGCTAAAGTTATATTTGTTAATTCTTAACTGGCATGGCCAGTCTTCAAAGTCAGCACCAACTATGCCTAGCGATTCAGCCATCTTTTGTCCTATTGTTACTACTAAATCATGAATTGCTTTTCCATATGCCTCCATTATTTCCCTGGTAATAATCAAACAAATTACTACTAAACGATTAAAATTGTACATAAGTATACGTGAAATAGACAAACAGTCAAGTCGACCATTTTAGGATGGAAGGAATATGATACAATAGGTACTTAGCAAATAACCAAATGACATGTGGAAGAGAGTGTGGGGAGAGGTAAATGTGAGATATATATACCCACGATTATGGATAGAGAAATGAATGAATTTTTTTAAAATGAGAAATGCTAATATATTTTCCTTGAATCGAATTTTGGATCTTTAACTTTTTAACCGTTTAGGTTTTGCTTGTGAGTTTGAAGTGGAAAACTTTGGATAAAATGAATGAGCAAATGGAAGAAATAGAAGACAATGAAAGGAAAGGGGAAAACTTCGTGAAGAGGGGGGGAATTTTCCCCTCCCAAACAAAGTCTTAATATTTTACATCAACAAAGTGAGTTACTCATCCCATAAGAAATGGTATGAAATTGATTGTATTCCTTATATAATTGAAAACTAATATTTATACAATAATTTTATGACAACTTTTAAACAATTTTCTTTTTCATACTTACATTATATTATTGCTCTCATTCTTCCTATTTATCCCTCTATTATTTTTGACCAATAAAAAAAAAAGAGGAAAAAAATTATTACGAAATAGTTATGCAAATACCATTCCTTAATAAAATTTGCACAAATTCAATATTGTATCTTAGAATATATATAAATCTTATAAATCATCCCATCAAGTTAATGTTATCAAACTCAAATGCAAGTGCCAAGTGCATCTTAACTCTATCCAATCGACCACAAGGATTAAATAATTGCAACTAGAGCTCTAGTTTACACCTTTTCAACTTTGTTCTCGATGGGGAGGTCATAATGCCAAAAACCAGTATTACCTATTTACCTTTTTTATAAGAAATTAATAAGAACTTAATGGTTAAATATAAAAAATAAGATCATTGGTTACTCATTCCAAAAGGGAGAAGATAGAGACATAGAGAGTGAAGAAAATTAACAAACCTCTGATGGGGTGTGGCATTCAATTGAGAACAGAAATTCTGCACAACCTGTGAAGAACCTAAATCATAGAGGCCTAAACCTTCATAGAGAGGATTGAGAGGACTTGGCATCACATAACCACAGCCAGCAAAAACCTGTTTGTTGTTCTTCTTGATCTCTACAGGAAGGTCATGAAAAGCCTTGATAACCTTCTCCATCTCAGCCAAAAGGGTCAAAGGAATAGAGTGGTTAATGATCCTAAAACAACCCCATTTTTCACATGCCTCTCTTAGCTTCTTGCATTCAAGTTCCTCTGAAATCTTCTCAAGGTCAACCACTGGAATAGTCTCCTCCATCCTTTACCTATCACTTCTTCTTTCTTTTTTCTTCTGTTGATGGTTTGGGACAAAAGATAGATATATAAACCAAAAGGACAACAGCATAACAACAATTATGGATGAACAAATGACATAAAATATTAATTCCTTTAAATATTTGATTACCGTGTAAAGATTCCGTTCAAAATTCAAATTATAGTGTTGGCTAATTTAACTTCATCGTTTGTTGTTTGTGATTTTATATATATATTTTTGAAGGAGTTTGAGATTTTATATATGTTTCCATTATTAGTTATAAAAAATGGAAACTTGATCTCATAACAATGATTCCAAAAGAAGGTATTATAGCATCTAAAACTCGTATCTTGAACTCATGAGCTTTAAAAGAATTATCTTAAAATAAGACCATATATGAACAAATATGATCAGTTACATCACATTGCATCACCATTAGTGTCATGCATTATTATAGTTTGAAATGAGACAAAAAGAGTCAGCAAAGGAATCCCATGACTAGTTGAATTAATTAATTCGAAAATACATTTTGAATTTCTTTATGTTTCATTAACGAATAAAACTTTGCCTCCTAGTTATCTTCATATTTAAACATCAAATATCAAAACATGACCTGTTTTTGGTTGAAATGAAAATATGACTATAACACTAGATCTCCGACCCATTACGATGCACGGGTCTTACAAACACCACTATTTTTCGATAGAGAATTTTGTGAGAATTAATTGAATTTAATCTATAACTGTTCACTTTTAGAAGACTTATCATTTTCAATATCATGATACATGTTGATCAAATTCCAGAAACTCTACAATTTTGTAAATATTTGTTAAATATATTTTAAAGAACACTAATTATTTTTTACTTAGATCAATAGCCAATCCCTGGTAAATTACATTTACAAATTCATCTGAAAAGATCTAACACATACTCCTGTCAGTTTTTAATATCCTAATTAATATGATCTCTCAAAAAATAAGAAGTTATTTCACCATTCTTCATGGTTCCGGTCCTTATTATAAGATACAATTAACTTTTTAGGTTCATTGTGTAACGCCCCCCCCTCTTGCGAGGGAGGTGCTCTTAGCATTATGGGATTCTAGTTCAAACGACTGGTAACATCTCCCAAAATGTGCCATGTGAGTCTCGTTCGACGATTACGATTCCCACGAATGTGTAACCGTCAATTCAACACGTGTGCCCTACAACCGGACCTGCACCTCCACACTATAAATAGGGTATTCATAGCAGTCCCCAATGGTACATTCTCTTTATAACCTCAAACCCTCCTTTCTGACTCAATACTGCCTTGAGTGTCAGAGTGTCTTCATGATTGTTTATTTGTGAAATGGGAAATGTTACGTTGCTGAATTAAACTGATTTTCGCTATGTATGAGACTTAGATGTCGTGTGAAAGCTTGTTAATTTTAAGTGGTTTAAGAGTAAAAAAAAAAAGGAGTGCATAGCATGCATGACATATAGTTGTATTCTAGATGCGATATGTGGCAATTCATTTTTATGTAACAAATTGGGTGATTATCAAGTGGCAAATCAGACGATTATTAACAAATGGCAAATAGGACGATTAAAATTATTATACCAATTGGACAATAACTGGATCGTGGTCTAGTTGCATCTTAAGCATTTGCCTTACAGTTATTTTTATGTCTTAGATCAGTGATGACCATTTTAAACTAAAAATAAATGTCTTAGCATGATTCTTTGATGATGGTTGTATACTCGTAATTGTTGTCATAATTTATTATTGATTCTATTTCATGGATGTTGAAGACTAACTCTTACAATCAAGATTTTCGGTACCAAAGAAGAGATGATGTATGATTTGGTGTTTTTGCTTGAAGTGCATACAAGAACAAAATTGGGGTTTTGATTGAGTTGTAAATTTTTTCAAAAAAAATGAAGGCTATTTATTTTAATAATTTTAATTAAACTATGTTAAGAATTTTTGTGTAGGTTTTTGGGAAGAATTTATTATTGAAAAAAACAGTAGTGTTTTTTCTAATATGAAAAAAATAGGTGTAATATCTTGATCAAAATCTGGGGAGTTACACAAAACGATAAGTAGAAAATGATCTTTTTAAAAGAGGAATAAGCAGCGATCCATTAAGTTTTTTTGTGGGCAACATAATGAGATAATCCATGGTTTGCTTCATCTTTAGGCATGGTATTTAATTCACATGATTCTAGATACATACCTTGTCAAGAGTGGTTGGAGAGAAATATTATTAATGTTGATGAGGATATTATAGTCCATGATTTGACTTTGTGTTATGAAATATGGTGTGCTAGAAATAAGAAATGTTTTGAAGGGACTGATGTTGATGTGACTGCTTTGCCACTTTCAAAAGACACAAAGATATATTGTAAATTTTCAGAGTGCTAGTATGGTGTTGTTGGAGGCACTAAGTGGAGGTCCAATTTTGCCAATATCAATGTTCATTGGACACCACCTTTTAGCAGTTTCTATAAGCTTATTGTTGATGCAATAGATCCGATAGAGGGGGGTAAACGCGGTATTAGTGTTATCGCGAGAGATAATGAAGGTGTTGTCGTTGCTGCTAGCTGCTGGCAAGTCTTTTCATTACCAAATTTAGAGGTTGCAGAAGCTTTAGCTATGTGGAAATGTTTGGAATTTGCGAAAGGCGTGTCTTTTCTGAATCTTATAACAGAATCAGATGCTTCTAGTGTGGTCTTGACATTGAATGTTCATCAACAATCTCCTACCTATGTCAGCTCTATTATTGGAGATTGTATTAGTTTTGATGTTTGTTTTGATAGTATAAATTTTTGCACGTTAGATGCGAAGCCAACCAAACTGCTCATTATTTAGCTAAATATTTTCTTTATAATTTATATTGCATATGGATTGAAGAGACTCTGCCTTGTATTTCTGCAGTCTCAACATTTGATTTATTGTCAGACTTTCGTTAATGAAATTGTCTTTAATGTAAAAAAATAAAAGAAATGACATGGATAATCAATGTGTCCACATGTGATATTCCACACCATGTTACTTGGATACATCATCAAAATTGACCTCAAAATGGAGTTGGGGATCAAAAGTTAAAAAAAATAAATAAATAAATAAGGGGACCAAATTTTAAAATAGGGAACCCAAAACTTCAGGAAAATATTTACTATATTTATAGAATTTATCGTATACCATAAAACTATAAGGTCATGCTAACCAAGAAATAAAAGGTGACTTTTATTTTATTTCATTTCATTAGAAATTGTGTCCGGAAGCTTACAAAAGACGAGAAATAGTATTGACAATACAAGTTGGAATCAAGGTAAACACATCACTACAAGAAATTTACTTCTGTGCTTCGAAAACAACATAATAGAAGTAAACTTACATTAGACCTTCATATAACTGCAGCGCTATAATGCAGCGCTATAATGCAGCAGTAAAGGAGCAAATCATATCACAAAGCTTTCTAATAATGTTTGACTGTTACATTGAGTTTAAGAATGGCTCGGAGTGTAACTAAATCCATGAACTCAGTTTCTATAAACCCATGCCCTTTAACAAACCGAAAATAACCAGTGCCAGAAACAACTCCAAATTCTCGTTCCTTCGCGGAATATAAATCATATCCCTGAATCTCCAATGTGCTTCCTTCGTACTCACCAGTGGTGAATACCACTGAGAAAGCCATGAACACGGCTTTTCCATCAAGCTGCGAATTTACGTACATGCCCTGAGCCCTACCAATCAATGTTGAATCCCTTGACGGTCCTTCTGTTATAGGATCGTCAACGATTGCCATGGTGCCGAAGTGTAAGATGTTGGAGGTGTGTCCATTTGCACCGGCTACCGTGACTGCTGTGGTGTGTTCACCGGTGAAGTGGTCGTGAACGTAGAAGAGGAGGTTGGTTTGTTTTGGTTCGACTTGGAGTTTGGGAAAAGTGTAGGCCACATAGAGGAGGATCAATGTGAAGATGAAGAAGAATAAGTTGGAAGTGAGGTTTAGTGGATTGCCCATGCTCGTTTTACTAGCTATTTGTTTGTCTTCTTCTTTTTGTTGTTGACAAAACTTGCTATATCTCTAATTGTATTAAGATGCCGTTTATGAATTTACTTTAATACTAGTGAAAATGCTTAAGATGCCGTTTATTAAGATGCTATTATAGCATACTATATGACTTTTGTCATATATTGATTCTTGATTTAAAAAGTGATATCATAATCATAACATACAAAAATACAACAGGTACTTTAACTTATACACTACATTATACAAAAAAAAAATCTTACATACTACAAAAGATTACGTGTAATATTCCAAAATAAAAAAAAAAATTCACGTAAGAACCATATTATCAAGTTCAATTAGCCTTTTCAAGAAAAAATCTAATTCAATTAGCAGCAACATGCCAACAACGTTTCGTATTATTCAATAAGGCAAACACGACAATATGAAAAGAGACACCTTCATTTTGTCTTGATTCAAATCAATATTGAAAACCCTGCCTTTAAATATAATTTTATTAGTGATAACAAACAAACAAAAACATATTACATATTAAGTAAGTACTATAAGTCATAAACAGCCCGTAAGGACGGTGGCTTACGGGTACACAACACAAACGGTTAAATTTGTGTACCCCAAACAAATACTAATTGGATTTACAAAGGGCATATACTTTTTTTTAAGGAATAAAGGGCATATACTAGCGAGTATCTTGCATAAATTACATTTATATTCATAAAAAAGTACTATGGAGCGAAAAAAAAAATATATTTAAAATAACTAATTGGTTGGTTGTGGTCAGTGTTTGTTGTTTTGTTTTAGAGGGGTTGTTGTCGGTTAAACTACTTTATATTTCACATCTACTAATAAAAAAATGTTCATGTGATTCTTGAAGGGTCTCCAAATAACAAAGGTTTCCATGTTATACACTAACAAGTTAAACTACTTTATATTTCACACTTAACTTGATTGTGAACAAGTTAAGTGTTTAAATATCTCAATTAAGGAAACTCAGATTAGGTTAATATGAAATCAAAATTCACAATCAAATGGCTATTTCTTTAAAAGCAATTTATATATCACAATCAACGTTGAAAGTAAAAAGATAAAGGAGAGAAAACATCGAGCTTAAAGATTCCCCTTTTCCTCCTCGCCAGGTCCTTGATCCACCACCAAGACCCTTGAGAGAAATCAATCTTACAAATTTTATTGAGAAACTTTTGACAAAGACAAGGATTAGTTTGAAATATTAATAGAGTCGTGAACTTGTTTTAGAATGACTTAAAAAGACAATCACCAATTTGGTGGTTAATCCAAATCTTCCCTAGCTTCCAAAAAATTCAATATGAATCATCCAATAATTAACCATTGCACACACTATCCATAAAGAACCTTCATGCAATCAACCCATACAAAATCTGATTTTAACTTAGCAGAACACCATACTCATGAAGAGGCAATACCACAAGCCATTAGTGGAAATTCCAAAAAAATCATCCAACAGCCGTAACCATCACATGGTACATAAATTTGCACTTCTCGGATGAGGATGAAATTAAACCTTGAAAAAGACCACACCATGATTCCAAACTGTAAATATGACAAGCAGGATGCACCCAAATCAAAGTAATGGGAAATCAACAACAAACAATTTCCGTCCATTTGATCACCACATATAAGGTTGTAAAAATGAGAGTTTAAGTAAACTTGTTTTGTCTATGCGTAACTCGACTCATATGAGTCCTCATATAGAAACACATTTCTTAGTCTGATATTGTAGAAAAGGAAGTTCCACAGGAACTTATATTTCCTTTTTATCCATGCTATAGCATTCTTAGAATCTGATTCTAATAGTAGTTGTTCTTAGTGGAAGTGAATCGTAATCTTAGTTGAATATTACATGATTAATTCCACATTTAAGTCTATGAGAGTTCTCAGCTCAGGATAATTTTTTTTATATCTGTCTTATTGAAAGGAGATAAATGGTGAAGCATCCAAAAGTTTTCTCTTTTCCAAAAGAAATATATCCTCTCAACTCAAGACTACAGAAATCACTGAAATGACCTCTATCTCTTCCAAGTTCCAATACTACGTTAAGACCGAGTCTTTCAACAATGACCATTAAATTATTTAATATTATATCAATGATGACAAATATACTTGTGTATAGTACAAAAGACTCGAACTTGAGATATCTAAGTTTAGACGTTCCACTCTAAACAAAACGTAGTGTTGGCATTATAAAACTATATAAAAAAAATAAAAAAATCAAACATATAAATTAATGAATGAAGTGAACAAATAATAGCTTAATCAAATTATTGATCAACTTGCAGTAATTATAAACAATGATGGAAATATAGATGACTTGATTGATACACTCCTTTAATTTTAGGAACCAACATCTTTAAACTCATAAGTTCAATCTATGTATATGTCATGTCATCATGCTAGGATTGTATATTCCTTTTTCTTTTTTTTTTTGACAACGGTGATAGTCTATTCCTGGTTTTTATAATTGAGATCCGAAAGTCAACAAAATTATAGACTGATAAATATTTATAGTGATAAAGCTCGAATACTTCAAAATAGAGACGTATCTGTATCAGATATGTATCAGATATCAATACTCTGGGAATACTAGCGGATATTTACCCATGGGGTATCATAATTAATTATTTTAGTTTAAAATATATATTTTATTGGATATTTATAAGATACTTGACAGATACACGCAGATACTTATAAGATACTTCACAGAGACGTATCATGGAAAAAAATGACGGGTAAAAAAGTGAGACTGTGTTGTGAAAATTCATTGGAGATGTATGTGATTCAATTTAAGATATGTTTTTCAATTTAAGATACTTACATGAATGAAAATAGAATATGATTTATACGAAAACTTTACATTTTTTATTTTAATCACATGTATTATTTTTTGTAAATTATGACTTCTATGATTTTTTTTTTTTAACAAGCCAAAATGATATATATATTACTATAAAAAAGACTCCTTATCAACACAAGGTGTGCAACAAGAACGTCAAAACTCAAAAGTATACAAGGTAACTAGTCTCAAGGGAGCCAAAACACAAAGTGATTAGCCGATACTCAAACAAACAAACGGGTTCAACCACCACGAATGAAAATTTAAGCTAACATTAACATTATCAACCTTCATCCACCTAAAAGAATATATCTTTATTTTTTCTAACAAGTGGTGAATGTTGCTTCCCTCTTGTCATAGTCTTTGATTCGCTGCCAAAGCTCCATATCATGTTGAATCCTTGGATTACTGTGATGCACAATACCAACTTCATGTTTGGCTAATGATCTTGCAATGGGAGCCGAGGTAGACACAATGGCCACATCTGCTGGAACTGCATCATCTGTTAGCACGATTTGCGTGCCTAAGCTGCTGTTCACAGGAACCGAGTCTGCAACAAAGGCAAGGACTACTGGGACGGGGTCTGGAACCGAATTAATGGCATAGGCTTGTGTGACTGAACCATCTAGTGGTGTTGTAGGGACTGTGGGAACCATAATATGGTGTGGATGCACAACTGTGGTTGAGGGCATGTCTTTAGAAGTGGCAGTGACTTCCTCGTACACTACAATGTTCAGAACCGACGAAGAGCTCACCTCCCTAACCGAATCCAAGGTAGCGCCATCAAAATTCTCATGCACGTCAACGTGCTCTACATAAGTCAAAAGCGGAGCAGCAACAATAGGAAGCTTTGGAGCACTACTATCCCGAGAGTCTAGCTAAGTTCGCTCCACTTCAAGGAGGTGCACGTCAACGTGTGCAATGTAACACCCTTGAACCCTAAATGCAATAAATCATACAAATAAATCAATTAATCAAAAGAGTTCAAGATGGTACATCATAATTTTCTCAAAACATACATAATTCGGTTTTCATAAAACTCGCAGTGGAAAACAAATATCATAAATGTCTCAACAGCATATAACAAATCTCAACAACCGTGTCTCAGGTCTCATAATACATCACCAACAATATCTCAAATATTAGATATAAAATAAAACAACAAGTCTCAGCAATAATGTAAAAACATAACATAAGTCCTGACACTCCTAATCAAAGCCCTAATCTAGACTATCCAAGTAAAAGATAAAGAGGCAGCTCCAAGTTAAGCCTCGAGCACTCACAAGCAAAACAAACTCAAACATGCATGTCATCTACACCATTTTTGAAAATAGTGAGGCGGTCAACCAAACGACCACTGGGGTTAGATATTATTCACATAATAAGATATAAGCATAAAGTAGCATTCTCGGATTCCAAGTAAAACATACATATACATATTCATCATTCCTAGAATTCTAACATCATGTGAATAAAATCGATCATAACAAATCCAAACATATTTGATTCTTTAATCATCACCAAAGTTCATCACCTTAACAACATTATCTCAAGTATATTATTATCACCAAAAGAGTGTTACGACATCGTTATGTTACCTTGTATCTCTCTATGCGGTGGTGATTTTAATCGACGATCTCAAACTAAAAGTCTAAAACTAACAATTACTTTCATATAATGTAATTCAACAATGAAGTTAGGGTGAAGAAAAAAAAAAGACAAAACCAAAATAAGCATATAGATAAATAATAACCATCAGACTCACATATTTTGCAAAAGACAATATAGGATATGTGTGAATTGTGATGCAATCTGAACTTGTAACTCTTCATAATCACACAATGAAACATCTCTAAGTAAGAGAATAAGGGAGCGTAATTGAAATAAAAGAGTTCTAATGGTTTACAAAATAATTGTATTTAAATGCATCATAAGGAAACGCATCATAAAAATAGTTAATTACTGTTTTGATAAGCATGAGTGATTACGTTTAAGAGTAAGAGAAAGGAAATGATGGAAACGATTTTATTTTGTTTTCAATAAAAATAGGATAATTAGTTTGGAAACGATTTTGTTTTGTTTTCAATAAAAAATAGGATAATTAGTTTGGAAACAATTTTGTTTTGTTTTTCATAAAATTAGGATAATATGATAATTTGTTAAGCAACGATTGGATTAATAAGAGCGATCTGTTTTTTCAAAAAAATAGGAGCGATCTGTTAACAAAATATGAGCGATCTCTTGTTTCAAAAAAATAAGAGCGAAAATAGAATTGGATTGGATTTAGGAGTGATCTGTTGTTTTTGATTTCAGAAGCATTTGAAAATAACATTTTGATTAAATTAAATATGGTTAATTAAATAGGGGTAATATAGTAAAATTAATCATTGAAGTTAGGTTAAATCTCGGGCAACATTTTGCGTTCTGGTTAACTTTAAGGAATAAGAGATTTTGACTATTCCCTTCTAACTATAATTTTTCATATGTTTATATTATTATTTTCATCTCATTATTCTTTATTTTTGTCAAGTAATAAAAAACTATATTTATCAATGGTTCTTTTATTTGTTCTGCTTAGATGTTTATTTTTATATATTAACAAAAAATTATTGCAACTATTTTGAATGTCAAATTAAATATATCAATTTTGAATTAATTATCGTAAGATTTGTATTATTCTTTGGACTCTATCAATACCATGCTTTTCTGTTTACATTTTGAGATTATTTCTTTTCAATAGAAGTGTTTCTTTATTGTTGTTGTTGCTATATTGTTACCAAGGTAGACAATAGATGTCCACGGGTATGTAGTTAACTCTCTATTTTATAAAAATGATACTTGTGTCGTTTTCACATTCGTATAACTTGGGGAGGTTTCGAAATCATCATCAGACTGCCTGATGTTCGAATGTTTGGCTCGAAAGAGGCGTTGTGCTTGTTGCTTTCACAAGGAGTTGTTGGTTCTTGGATCGATTCCGTGTTGATGGTTTGTACATACACCACATGTTAAACATTCACCGGTGTTGTTTTTATTTCTTTGTATCACCCGAATGGTTGGAATACACTTTGTGTGGATTGACTGGGTTAGGTTTATGTCCCCCAACTTTGCGACTGAAACTTCAATCCGTCTCAAATTGAGGACGGAATTTAGATTTCGTCCCAAACAAAGTATTTAAATTAAAATTAAATATTTATAAAAGAAGAGCGTCGCAAAATCCATCCTAGTTTAATTAATTTGGGACGGAAAACAAATTCCGTCACGAAGTTCCGTCTCAATTTGACAGTTTTCTTGTAGTGATAATATATATGAGAACCTGACATAGACTGAAATCTGCAAGACATTTCAACTTTTGGGCTGTTTTCTATTCCGTTTTATGTCATCGGGCTCTGACCTTATCAAAAAAATTAAGGTATTTACAAATATTTTCAAATATCAACGCGTAAAATTTTTTTTATACAAAATAATGCATTATTATAAATTAATCAAAATTTTGTATAATTTATTCCTTAAATTTTATTATTAATAATTTTGACACTAATGATCATTTTACAACTGTTGAGATTTGGACAATACAAACTCAAGCTATTACTACTGAGCTGTATCCTCTTAGATTTTTTTTTTTTTGTTGACAAAAACACCTCTTAGACTTATTCCTGCTATTTTAATAAGACAAAAATATTATACCACACACTTCCACTTTGCTGGCAAAAAATTATTAATCAAATAAAAATCATTAATTAGGAAATTCAGTTATATTTTATTTCTTGACGAGAAATTTTTATTTAAGTAATGCGACAATGGTATAATTTTACTAATTTAACAACGAGAACAAATTTTTGCGAGTCCGGGTACTTAAAAATGTTTATTTTATTCTATGTGATAATAATTTTACTAATTCAAGTTAATTTTATCCGCATGTGCATCTATTAATTTACGAGTACGTAAAATATAATTTAATTTATTCTATTTGTATGTACCCATTTAGATATTTGTTCCGTACCGATCCGTGGTAAATTTTATTTGCGGATATTATGCATAAATATAATTTTAGTCATTTTTAATTATATGTATAGCCCGGGCAACGCCGGTAAATAAACTAGTATGTATTTTAAAAGAATCGTGAATGACAAATATTGGTATTTTATTTGACTCTTGCTTTATGAGATCTCACTCTCCTAGTGCAGACTATGCTTATCGGTGGAAGTGAGACATCATCCATAACTATACAATGGGCTTTCTCAGAAATGCTGAAAAACCGAAGAGTAATGAAAAAGGCTCAATAAGAAGTTAGACAAGCCTTTGGTAGTAGAGGATATGTTGATGAAAAAGATCTTCAAGAACTGAAATTTCTAAAAGCAGATATTAAAGAAACCTTAAGATTGCATTCTCCTAATCCTATCTTTCCTAGAGAGTGTATTGAAACTTGTGAGATAAATGGATACACAATACCTGCTGGAACACAAGTGTTTGTGAATGCATGGGCAATTGGAAGAGACCAAAAGTATTGGTTTGAAGGAAAAAAGTTTTATCCAGAGAGGTTCTTGGATTCTCCAATTGATTTCAGAGGGTCTAATTTTGAGTTCATACCTTTTGGTGCAGGAAAGAGAATGTGTCCTGGAATCTCTTTTGCTGCATCTAGTATATAACTTCCTCTTGCACAGTTGCTGTATTATTTTGATTGGAAACTTCCCTCTGGAACCACTCATGAAAATCTTGATATGACTGAACCCTTTGGCGCTACAGTGAAAAGAAAAAGTGATTTACTTGTAATTCCAATTCCTTACAATCCTTGAGTAAGACACAACAATGATTAAACTTAAGTGCATGCACCAGGGGAGAAAATGTGGTGACAAAATTTGCTATGTGTGAAGCTTTCTAGGTTACTTATGTCAAACGTGGAAGAAATTTGCATTTTGAGGAATGTGTGAGACTTTCTAGTAAATAGATATATCCCTCGCTTGCAAACTAGAATATTATTGTATATGTATTGTGGTGGAAGTGAATATATATCTGACTTTTGATGTATGTGATGTTCTGTTGGATTGGAAAAGTTGAAAATTGTGATAATATTTGAACCTAAATTCATTCAAGTTTATGTCATGGTACTGTGTATTTCAGATATACTTTATTAATCGTGTTACTTATATTTTGTAGATGAAATGGTGTCGATGAAGAAATGGTTGAGTACCTTGTATTTTATCATTTCTTCATGTGCAAATCCATTGGCTGTTCAGTTCAGCATTTTAGTTAAGTTGTAAATGGTCACTGTGCATCATACAGGGTTGTTTCTAGCCATAGATACAAATGAAAATATTGACTAATCAAACTACTTATAGATTCCTTTTCTTTTTCTTCTTGTTTTGTACTACAACCGATGGATAGTCAATAAAACATGATGAAGGATAATGCAGCAAAAGCATGTTTGAGACAAATGACTTTAAAACACCACTATCTGATATCAGTTGTAGAGTACTAAGCTAGGGAAAAAAGAATAACCCTCAGTGAAATACCAGATTCAACTCTAATCAGGGCATATATACTCAACCAAGTGTTCACAAGAAACCATTTCAAAGAAAAAGAGCCATGGGCATAATTCCTTGGGTGTCAATTTAATGAGCAAGTTTTCAGAGATGAATAAATAATAAAAAATCGAATCATCGTCTTCATCAAACCAGAATATATATATAATTCAACCACAAGGTCCCATCTTTTAAGTCCAGATACATAAAAATCATATGACTCATTAAGTGATTCTAAAAGTAATTCTAGCAATGTGTTTGGTCTCTATTCAAAAAGGAATGTTATTTTAGTTGCACATTTTTTAACTCGAGTACAGTTCCATGTTCAGGATCATAACCAACACCGTGCTACTATTTTACTAGTTACAAGAATACCTTTTCAACTACATCATGTCATTTAAGTTATAATGGATGTTTTTTCTATCCATTTCACGGTGACTGGCCCAGACGGCTTCACAATTTCCTCATTCTTTTCAAGGTACACCCTCACCCTTTCGCAAAGCTTGTTGATCAATGATGCATGGTTGATGTAGCTCTTGGGAGAGGAACAGTTCGCTGTGCCCCAAAGGTCATTTGCTAGGAGACGGCCGACATTGACTGGTTCGCCCTTAAGAATTGCAGTTATCAAGGTTGCTTTCTGAAGGGGCAATTCTGACACATTTGAACACGGAAGCAAGGTATGCAAAATAAATGTTGCCCATGCTTTAGCAATGGGTGTCAGGTCAGAAGAGTTAAGTTTTATTGGTGTTCCATCTTTTTTCCTAACCCAATCGGCCTCGGGCCTGCAGAGTACTAAGAATCTCCTGATGATCAATGTTAGATCCCTTGGCCTTTCTTGATTCAAATGAACACTGTTCATAGTTCTCAAGCCCAAACAATCGATTGATAATTTTCTCATGAAATGGCACCTTCTTCCCTCTGACAAAACTAGCGAATTTCATCAAATCATTCTTATAGTTCCCATCTTCTTTAGCAGGACCCAGATATGCATTTGCAAAGAACTCTTTAGCTAATGTCGCACTAGCCTCTTTTGCAAATGTTGTCAGATCCCCCCATCCTCTGGTCACTATCATTGCCTGAATATCTGAGAATTTGTACCCTTCCAACTGGAAATTTTTTTCTTACACAAACTTTTTGTTGGCAAGAAACTCTGAACAGTGCTCTTGATGGACCAATGATATGAAGTGAAAATTGTCAAAGGAGCTAGATGAGACGTTGGCGGCAACCTTTTTTTATCTTTGCTTTGTTTTGGCTTGCCATTTGTTCCTACAAAAACAGTCAAGAACAAACATGCGTAGCATCCTAAGTTAGAACAAGGACCTATGAACAAGTAAATCACAAGCATGCCCAGTCACAAATAAAATAACAAACCATTTCATCATACTCGTGCATCATGAACAATAATACTGACTTTTTGCTATTTTGACCCAACAAATTCAACAATGATTAACATTTAAGAAGTAGTCAGCCTACCCATTTTTTAAAACATAAATTACCAACTTGGTTGTGACCTTTCCTGAAATAGTTGGATGCATAACACAAATGCCTCATATACTATTCTTTTTGAAAACATTGCAAACACCAGTACCATAATCACGACAACCAAAATCAAAATCTCATCCAAAATGTGGGAAAGAAAGAAAAACAATAAAGAAACATCCTTCAGCTCTCAAACCATTAGGAAAAATGGTAATAAATCCATAGAAATTGGAATAAACTTAAAGAGAGAGAGAAATGTGATAGAAGAGAAGAAAGGAGAATGGTTGTGCGACATTGGGCATAAGGTGGTCAGAATCTTTGCCTGGGTTTAGGAGGGAGAAGGGTTTGCTTAAGAGAGGGAGGAGAAAAGAATTAAAACTTAGAAAGAATGAACTTAAAAAACTGAGGCCACGCAGCAGAACTCCAGCTCATCGCTCCTTCCCTCCAGCGTGCAAAACAAAAACTGAAACAAAAAAAAGCACCTCAATCACCAACTACTGCACTCAGCGCATCCAGCATATGCGCTAAGCGTGCAAAGAGGCACTCCAATGCGGCCAAATCAGTAAGGAGCAAGTAAAAATGAGGTTAAGCGCCCCAGAATGAGCCCCAATGCGTCTGGAACATGCCCTAAGCGCACAGGTAGAAGCCCCAGTTCAGGATGACTTGCAAATGACTTTATAGACTTCAAAAAAATTCTTTTAAGCTCTTCTTCAATGTTTGTACAATCAAAAATCACAAGACAACAAAACAGTTCTTAACTTCACATTGCAAAAGACAACCATGACTATTTTACGGGGCAACCACATCTAAATTTCTTCAATTCACTAGGGAAGTATTCAAATTAACACCCATAATGTTAGATGTATCTGAGATTCGTCATACCTGCATGTCTGATGGAGGGACAACATTGCTCTCTGTCACAATGACCTCCTCTAAGACATGAACGTTGTCATTCTCTTGCCGTTCATCTACTGTAGGTGCATTCCTAGCTGCACACTCCCTACATAAAGAGGTAATAGAGTGTCCACGTCCAAAATGGGCAACCCCAACCATAGCTCCTCTAGTTCGTGCCCTCACTAATAAGAAATATATTAATTGATAAATAAATAATTATTAATTACAATTTTAATAATACTGAATTGTCTATTCCTATTCAAAGTAATTCCTTAGGTAAGATAACATTTGATCTTAATTAAGTCCTTAATTCCTTAGGTTGCCCAAAATAATAACAAGCATTAAGGTCAGAAATTTTAAATGGGTATCAAGAATCAATGCTTATTTCCAGGGGTTAACAGTGCTTTATCCCCTGTAATATAGGTCATTTTCGGTTTTACACCTGTAAAATATTTTTTTTGATTTACCCCTTATAAAATACTTTTGTTTTGATTTACCCCCTAATAGGTCATTCAAAAACCAATTTTTTTATTTTTTTTCTTCAGAAATTCTGGTTTTTGAATGACTTACTAGGGGGTAAATCAAAACAAAAATATTTTACAGGGGTAAATCAAAAAAAATATTTTACAGAATGTAAAACCGAAAATGACATGTATTACAGGGGGTAAAACACCATTAACCCTATTTTTAGACTGCATAAGCATGGATTTTCATACTCAAGCAATCAAATCACGAATTAAATAAAGAATTGATAAGTGTTGGGGATGGGTGAATAATATATTGATGCAAACCTTATGTATTTGACTTGAATCTCTTTTATGAGTTAATTTTCACGAGTTCATCTTTTTATCTCTCTTCTTTTAATATTTTAGGGTTTAGGACCATAATAACCCAACACTAAATGAATTTATGTTT
>Ga0315914_1002154_pt1 | contig 30158 bp, 17 predicted proteins | sample MpolenodulesMG_FD_203920 | JGI IMG/M metagenome (GOLD analysis project Ga0315914, IMG submission 203920) | Medicago polymorpha root nodule microbial communities from Los Angeles, California, United States - elongated nodules | ecosystem: Host-associated > Plants > Roots > Nodule | place: USA...
CTCATAATTAATTATATATTATAAAAATGGCATGTTTTTAATTATAATAGAAAATACATGCTATCATTATTTTAAAAATGACAATATTTTAAAAATGACAGAATATCAAGATAATAAATAATGAGTAATCTTCTAATCCCATCAGGATAATTTATAACCCAGCCTATACTCAGGATAGAAATTACAAAGGAAAGTCATGATAGGATAGGAAAATGGTTTATTTTATCATATCTCTTTGGTACATCAAACATGAGATTTAAGCAAGATATGATTAAGAGTCTGTTTGATGGCCAAGATAGGATAGAGACATGATAAGATATAAAACTGGATAGAGACAAGATATGATATGAACATGATAAACATTAATCCTATCACGTGTTTGATGCGTACATGAATAACAAACATGATATCATTAAAATTAAATGAAAAATTACTGTCATAATTAATTAAATATTGTAAAAATGACATATAATTAACTATAATCACAAATACTGATATCATTATTTTAAAAAGGTCAAAATTTTAAAAATGACAGAATATCATGATAATAAATAAGGAATGATCTTTTGATCCTATCATGATAGTTTCTAACCCAACCTATACTCAAGATAAAAATTACAAAGGAAAGTCATGATATGATAGGACAATGGTTTATTTTATCCTATCTATTTGGTGCATCAAACATGAGATTTAAGAATGATATGATTAATATATCATATCCTGCTTCCATATCCTACCATCAAACAAACCATAAACTCTTAATATTAGTAATTTATTAAGTCTCAACCATCAAACCAAAATTACGTTGGTTTGAATAGCGGCGCTTGAATATCTTAAACGATATGTTAATGTCAATATCTAACGAGTCTTGATTAAAAAAATGCAGTCATGTGGAGAGACCCTACTAAAATGAATTTTTTTTTTAGGAAAGATGAATTTTTTTGATTAATTATCAGCAAAATCATGAATATATACTTGTAAACAAAATATCTACCATATTTATATTTTTTGAAGGAAAATATCTCTTTTACTCCAGAAAATATCTAGCAATGATAGTAAAGATATTTTTAGGACATTAATCTAATCTTTGCTAGTTGCTAGTAAAAAGTTAAAGTGTTATTAAATTAATTAATTAATTTAGGTAAAAAGAGTAAAGACCAATATTGGCAGTTTGAAAGTTAAATATATTCCAAAATTTACGTGACAACCGTATATTACCTGAAATTCGGCTCCATCTTATAAAAAGTGAAGTGATGCCCCTTTCCTTTTCTAATTGGAATGTTGGAATTCAAAACCTGTTTTTCACGGAAAATATCTTTTTATAGGTACTGTATAAATAACCTTTTTATAGAATATTTTCCAATTAAAAAATATTAAAAATTAAAATTGAGAAAAATAAATAAAATATCAACAAGCATCATTTTAGTTTTTGTGACAATATTTGGCAAGCACGTGTTAAAGGCAAAACTTACTTTAAATAAACGATTTTGCTCCGCTCAATTGTAAGGTACAATTAAATGCAATGTCACAACAATTTGGCTACTCGTGATTAAGATGTGCCATTGTGATGGTAAAGAATTTGAATTGAATTGACGAAACAATGTCTTTTTTTTTGGTACGTGGTTGTTCATGTTTATCAACAAAAGAGAATTTTGTTTGCATTCAAATTCATGAAAGGAATGATGGTAACAGTCTTATGGTATCCATATTCCTTAGCTTTCCACGTCAAATATATTGACAAAATTACTGTTAAAGATTTAGACAACTTTACAGTGTAGTTTGTACAACACAGTGGATAGATAATGACGATTTAATCATTAAAATCGGAAGGATGAGAATCAAGAAAAATCCGTAAAAGATTAACATAAGATTAATCTCATAATTGATCGAAAAAGGCCAGTTATGTAAATACCTTGGTGGACTTACCGGGTGCCAAAAGCACCAATTACAGTGAATTCAGAAAAAGGAAAAAAAAAACTCATCTTAGGAAAATAAAAAGTTGATTTCAAAAATTATTTTAATCGGATCATCTAAGAAAAAAATACTGCGTAAAATATGATGTTGCTTTTTCTTTTACACTTTATATGCTCATTGTACATATTGCAACTCATAATCATCTAAGCTTGATTGGACGATTAACATTTAAAGATAATTTGTGCTTTTTCTTCGATAAAATATTTCAAGATTAAAATCCGGATCATCTAATCTTAATCAAACGGTCTCAAACTTGCTGACTGTGTGCAGTCCCGCAATCACAAATGACTGCAAAGACAAGCTGGTATATTTTGAGTTTTGGTGATAAATGGTAACGACTAACGACAAGCTTCAACTTGAATCAGTCGCTGGGTGCAGCAGCTAAATAACCTTCATTCAATCAACTGGGTGATATTGCATAAACATAATTCACAAAATGTTGAAGTTGGGAGTCTCAGTTTTAAAATTGTAGTGTCTGCATGTTTACTCCTTTTTAATTAAAGAGTAGTGCAATCATTCATCAATTTACTCTTGTTCTACTGGTATTATTTAAACCTAGAAAATAGACCATGAAAAAATAAATTTGTGTTGGTTGTGGCCTAATGTTAAAAAATAGCATGTTGATGATAGAAATGGAAAAGAGTTGTTTTTTTAACATACATACATAGCATGCGACACCGTATGTATGTGTTACTTTTTATCTTGTACAACTTACATGAATTTCAAAATTACACACAAAAATCAAATGACACCATATTTGACATCAAAGTTTTGATGTCAAAATATCATTTCTCAACGGAAAATGAAATTGGCAGTTTACTTTTCCATCTTATGTGTGGTTTACAAACATAAAACAAGGCCACTTTACATCAAAAGCTAATGAAATTCAAAACGCAACAACTAATGAAAAAAAAAATCTTCTGACGTAATTTTAATTAAAATCGCATTCTTCCTATGATTCAAGTTTCTGTTTCCTATGAACTGACCTGTACAATTGTAACCAATTTTTTCCCTTTACCAAATGAGGACCTCCTTTGTCACACACACCCTTTACCCAAGACACTTATAATTCAATTTAATTTACACTTACAGATGAAGCAACTTTATCTGCCAGACTACAAAATTGGATCTTCCAAACTTGTCCATAATTACAAGAAAACCATATTGAACATATTATGCATGCTGCAGATTACCTTCTATGCTTCCAGCCCAAAAAGCAGCTAACTACCCCTTTCAAATGTCATCATTAGAAATTCTGTTGGACCATATAATCTCAATTTCAAGTGTTCGGGAAGAACCATCTTTGCTGCCGTCATGACTAAGACTGAATTGTCCACTATAAACCCCATCTGTCACAATTTTATCAATTTGGATGGTGACTTTTCCAAGAGTTGTCTGGATAAAAAATACAACACTTCCAGTAAGTAATTGCAATTAGAGTATTGTTCGGTTTAGTTAGTGCAAAGATGAAAAAGGAGCCTAGTAATAATTTGTCATCATAAGAAAGTGAATTACATCACTAAGTAGAGACACCATCAAAGACAATTTTTAAAAGAAATAAGCTAAGATCCTCTCGGTAATCAACAAAATATAGGTTTCCATCAAACAAAGTTATGAAGTAGTAATTCTCCCTTTAAGTAAAGGAAGAGGTAGGCACCCACTTACTGGTTACCATAAAGAAAAATTAGTAAAATAGAGAATGAATAAAAAAAAAGGGCAACCCGGTGCACTAAAGCTCCCGCATACGCAGGATCCGGGAAGGGGTCCCGCCATTTTGGTGTATTGTACGCAGCCTTCCCCTGTTTTTACACAAGAGGCTGTTTCCAGGACTTGAACCCGTGACCTTCCAATCACATGACAACAATTTACCAGTTGCGCCAAGGTTACCCCAAAATAGAGAATGAATAATCACGGAAAATATCTAATTACCTTTCCAAAAGTATTCTTGCTTTTGCATACGATATAGAGCTTTTGCCCCTTGGGAGGTACATCAAATGCCCATGTGAATCCTTCTTTCCATTCCGGAGAAGTACTGTGGTTCACTACCTACCAGATGCAACAATAAAAAATGGTATCTGTAATCTTGTATGATAAAATATAATCCTTACTGGAGAAAGCAGATAAATAAATTGATAACTTCATAAATAAAGTTTGGACAATGGAAAATAAATTCTGGAGTTTGTTAGGTTGTCAATTATGCAAGGGGCTGATAGAATCGACAAGATCAAGAAAAATGGATATAGATACAAAAAGAATCAAAGATGAAATAATCAATCTGAATAATTATTGCGGCATGTGTCAGGTCTATGATAACCCAGCTAGAGAAAGTTGGAGAGTTATCTATCAGAAGGCACTGCATGTCATGTTTGAATTCGAAGAAAAACGGAAAAAGGCAGTCTATATTGAATGTGAAATTGATATTGAATTTACTACAGTTGAGACTTGAGAGGCTTCAGTTAAGTATACTATTTTTAGGCTTCAGTTAATCAGCTTGTGACAGATGTAACATGAAACAAAATATAACAGAGAATTTTGCACTGACAGATGTAGAGTAAGTGTAATCTTTCACACGTTATAAGGCAAGAAAAAACCAGTATTAAAGGCTAAAATAATGACTGATGCTTCTGCAGAATTTTTCAGTTATTCATGGGAGTACCTTGGTTTGTTTTGTAGGGCCATTGCCTATTGTCAACTGGCAAAATGCATTAGTGCTTCCCATAGTTTGCTTGAGGTTGTTTCCACGTTTAATGGTGACAGTCAAACAACCAGGTAAGCAGTGAAGAAGAGTATCTGCCCTCTCATGGAAACTTGGTGGGCAGGTTTTCATGAGCATTTGTAATATGGGGATGGCCTCAGCAGCAGTCATGGCTTGAGATTTTGCTATATCTATTGGCATGGTAGACCAAGATTGTTTTAGCAAGAAAAAGGTGTCAAGTACAGAGTCTTGAGCAACTTCACTCCCAGATTTAAGTGCCCCTACCAAATGAGGAATGCACAGGGTTGCTGCTTCAGATGTGTGGAGCTTAGGAAAGTTTATGAATATCACATGGAGTGTTTTCAAAACTTCCTCATTGATTGTGGCAGTTGACCACAACTCCCTTTCGAGTGCAGCTGCATAATGAAGCAACAATACAATGAAATACAATTTTCATAATAAAAAAAGAAAAAAAAAACCACCAACACGCCTTTATCTATATGTGAAGATTTATTTTTCTAGAAAGTAATTTGAATTAAAAATTGATATGATAAAAAACAGGAAGAAAGCTATTTCACTAGCTGTCATGCTGCAGAAAATCTTTGACATCCTCCAAAACTAGAAATAGCAAAACATATAATGGAACTGGAGATTTATACTAGGAAAGACAATATAACAAGACAGAAATCAACTTATTTGTACATATGATGATATATCCAAAAGACCTAAACTCTTTCTTTTCTGGTTCCAGAGAGTCTAAAAACCAAATAAAGGCTGAATGAAACTCTCAAACGACAGTTCAAATTCTGACAATCTAACGATATTGAATCACACAGCAAAATAGAGAAGCCTTTCAAATACAACTTTGTCACTGCATATCCAGTGTATTTATTCCTTTGAAGATCAACTAGTATTTTAAAATAGGACAATAGGATTCTCTGCATGTATAAACACTAGTGAAAATTCAAGGCCCTTCAAGAAATTTCATAGTAAATTAATCATTAATTTCAATATGCAAGATAAACGTAAAAGATAATCTGCCAGGGACCATACACATGAAAAGGTGTGGAATAAAATAAATTTAAATATACTTTATTTACTAAAGACTAAAACATGAATGAACTTAAAAGAAAATTAGGCAATGTTTTATAGCATGGACACATGCCAAAAGCAGTTGCCGAAAGAGAGCATAAGTATAGAGCAGTGCTCGCTGTCAATAGGGACAAGAATAATGTACCTGTCAAAGATCTGATCAGCTCATTTGACACATATTCTAGTAATGTGTGAGTAGAAAACAAAAATTTGATTAATAGAGCTGCTTGTCCAGCAACTTCTGTATTTGGAAACAGCAGCAATTCCTGAATCACAAGTATTCCCCCAGCTTCTGCAACAGCACGTCTATTTGTCCTGCTGTTCATGACAAAGTTTTGTAATGCGCATATAGCCACCATTGTCATTTCTTCAGTTGGCTGATCTTCAAGTATACTTATCAATGCACGACATGCAGATACAGAGTCACTAGCTCTAGCATGTCGTTCATGCTGGGAAAGATTTCCCAGAGCTAAAGCAGCCAGAAGCTTGCCAGACTGTGATCTGGTTTGTGGATCCAACAGATATTGGGATAAAGGCGCTATAGCATACTTAGATACCTTCATCTCCCGTACTCTGACATTGTTAAATAAAGTTTCAAGTAATCCAGCAGATGCTTCTTCACATTGATGAGATCTTATAAGGTGCAACAGAGCATCCATAGCTCCAGCTTCCATCATCTCTTCAGCACTTGAACCATAGCTTCTTTCATAAACTGCTAAAGCATTTAGCGCAAGGCTAATTGTACTATCAAGTGTTGAGTGCAAGAGTTTTACAAGAACCACCACAGGAACTTTAAAATAGTAATCAGCATTGGAACGTAACACATTAGAGAGAACTAAAGCAGCTGATTCCCAGAGTGCATGTGGTGGCTGAGGATCATCTTGAATAATAACTTTTGCAAGCTCGAAAATACCTCCCGCATCAGCAACGGCCTTTGGCCAGCTTGTGGATATTTTTTCCAATGCTTTTATTGCTGTTTGCTGTAAATTTAAAATTCCAATTCCTGCAAGCCGTACAAGGGGCACAACTGCATTCTTTGTTGTAATATCTTGCTGAAAGTGTTCCTGTGCAAGAAGATGAGATAACAATTCCGTGCCAAGCTGCTGAATATCCTGGGATGGGGATTCCAGAAAAGAAATCAAGGGTTCAATGACTTGGCTAGGAGTAAGCTTTAAGGATGCAAGACTTTGCGGTTTCTCCAATATATTCACAAGTGCTTGTAAGGCACTATGCTGTCCCCATATATTGAAATCCCGACGGAGCAAAACATTGAAAAGGGGTTCTACAATTTCTGCAGCATCTGAACTTCTAGCAATTGCACTACTATTAGTTAAAATGCGAAAAAGCTCGGCTATTGTGGAGCATAAGGAGCTAGGTGCTGATTGAAATAGCTTGAGACAATTATCAATAATGCCAGCTTTGACCATGTCATGTTTGCTAGGAGTCCTGTCTTTACCCAATTTAATTAGAACAGATATAGTGGCCTCAATAAGCTGGTAGTTTTCACCAGAAACCAAGCCGACAAGGAGATCCACAACATTATAGGCTGCTGCAAGCTCCACCTGCTGTTCATCTTCCAACAGTCTATCAAAAGCACAAACCCCATATTCTATTGCTGTCTCATAACCAGACTGCATTAGTGATATAAGGGGTTTTATGCATTCTGAGGCAACTGGGTTTGCTCTGATCTTGCTATTACCAAAAAGAGCATAGCAGAGATGTGCAGCATGGCTCTTCAGTTCCAAAGTAGAAGCAGAAGACAGTATTTTGTATAAACTTTCAAGTGGATTCCCTTCCACATCAGTAAAAACACATGCTTTTGACGAATCTCCTGATGTTAACTTGATCAAGGCCAGGAGAGCAGCTTCCTGCTCACTCCCTGATGTTGTGTTAAGCATGTCAACCAATGGCTGAATGGCCTGTTTAGCTAATTCTGAATCTCTGATATAGTCGGCATCAAAAAGTTCATGGAGTGCTCTTGCTGCACTGTATCTAGCATTTCTCGATCCGAGACGCAAAACAGCTATGAGTTGGTTCAATGAACTTGTTGATGCTTCATGTTTGATGAGGTCAGAGTTAAAAAATAAAATTCTCAGTAACTCTGAAATGGCAGTCTCAGTTGAATCTTGAGGGCTCAAGGAGAGGTATTTGTTCAAAGCTTCCAGAGCTCCAGCTTCTGCCAGAAGTGATTTATTTGCATCACTTCCATCTGCGATGGATATCAAGAGTCTAACAGCAACTGGTGGAGCATTAGGCCTTTCAGGTATTGGTCTTAAGAGGTCCACTAAGAGGGGTATAGATTTCCGTGCAGTAGACCCCAATCTTACATCTACAATTTCAAAAAGGTGATCCAAAACAACTTGATCAGGGTTTTGCACCAAGGAAAATTCTTCTGATAATGTCACGAGATTTGGCATATCTGACTCAATATGCCCAATAATAGTTATCAAACCAGCAACAGCACCAGAATTTGCAATGGCAAGATTTATCCCCCTATTACCATTACAAACAAGACTAGCCAAAGCCTGGGCAGCAAAATATTTATCAATTACTTCTTCAGATCTTAGCAGAAGAGCAATAGAAGGAATAATGTTCATTGTAGCAGGTGATAGAGTGATGTTTGCATCTTTAAATAAAATGGCCAAGAACAAGGCACTGATCCATATTCCTTCGGTATCCTCATATTCTGCCTGTCAATAGGAGAGGGAGGAAATCTATTTGAATAAGTAACTAAATTTATAGAATACGTGAACAAGACTGAAGTAAATGTGCAATCCAGACATGTACATCACCAACACAAATCATCAACCAACCAAATGAACAGAATCTAGTATTTTGGGAAAACATAATATACATTCTATTAGTATAGTCTAGAGTCTTTTCACTGTTCACTAATCATTCAGATTTATTCTTCAGAGTTCAGGCCCAAGGTAAGCTTTAAAGGAAATAAGAGGGCCTTATCAAGATCATAAGGGAAACAAATTCATAAAACTTATTTAAAATAGTAATACAAACTTTATGAAATCATGCATGTAAAAATTGAGATATGGGATTTTATATCAAAAAATTAGATTATACTAATAAAAATAATTAATTAGAACATATTTTGTAGATTCAGGTCGGGCAGGGCTTGGCCTAGATTTTATTCACAAAGCTCAGCCTTTAATCTGTAGCTGGCTTAACACTGATTTGTCATTGTCGAATTCTCACTTTCCTTTAGAAGAAAATTATTCCAATCATTTCTTTTCATTAAAACGTTAGGAATGGCTTTAAAAATCCCAATATTTCAATATGATATACATCAAAAGATCAAAGATGATGTATGAAAAACACATTTTTTTTCTTCATTGTATTTCTCTTTCTTCCCAAATATGTTTCTTTACACATCAAATCCAGCGTTTGATCAACTCATAAACTAAATTCAAATTACAAATTTATACAGATTTCAAGTTATTGTTGTTTGTCACATTGCAAAGAGATACTATCGAGCAAGTTAAAATTAAAGCCATCACACACCCAAGATGGCACGCTTAATTTTTCCTATGTACACGAATATTAGTACCTGAGTTGTAGAACAAACCAGCAAAAAGACAAAGGAAACTGATAAAGATCATCAGTAAAATAAACTGAAGTTTAAATTAGTATACCTGTGGATTTGAAGTATGTCTTGCAAGTTTGTCACAGAGAGCTTCAAGTCCACCAGCTTCCATAACTGTGAGCTTACTCTTTGAATGGAAAGAAGTAATAATTGAGAGCAACCACAGGGCAACAGTACCTCCCAAGACAACAGCCGGATCGGGAATATCAAACACGTCAGCTTCTTGAAATGCATTCCTCTCCATAAAACCTTTAGCGGTGAATACTTCAATATCTAATGAAGAACAGAAACAACTTTGCTTCACCATATCAACTAAAGAATATATCAGTTGTTTTAGATAACCAGAAGAGTCAAGTGAATCCAATGAAATCTCTTTCTTCTCCTTTGCAGCACAAATTAGTAAGGAAGCTCCACCAACTTTCACTTCTGAACTGGAGGAGTTTATAATTCTATCAGCCAATGACACAATGGATCTTGAACTAGCAAGTAACAATTCACCAAGAACAGCTGGCTGATCTCCACAAAGCCTGGACAGAATTTCAATTGCTTTGTCCTGCACAAGGGGAGGCCCCTCAGCCAAACAGTAAATGAGAAGTTCTATGTTTGATGGTATTTCAGCCAGAGCTAACCACGGATGGTAAGTGAAGTCAACACCCTGTTTAGTCCTAATTAGCAGCGCAATTGCTCCTAAAGTATCTGCTGCATCAGGTCCATCCATATCCATAGCTCTTAATGAATCAACAAGGGCAAGTACAGCAAAACGGCATTGAGCATTCCCCTTGAGAACGTCGCCTACTGGAAAATGCTTCAGTAATTGATGAAGTGCACATGAAGCATTTTGTTTACCTTCCAAGGATCCTTCTTCCAGAACTCTTGTTAAAGCTGAAACAACATCTCCGGCTAGAGCTTCAGCGGCAATAGATGGATCAAAGAGAAGATTGGCCAATGCAGCAACAGCAGTTTCAGCAGCATCAACAGAGGATGTTTTAGCTAGTTTGATTAGTGGCTCAACATCACCCTCTACAATATAAGACATCCTATTTGCAGCCTTGCTCTTGTTTGGACGAGACAGAGCACATAAGGCTCGAGCAGACTGAGTGGCAACACCTTGAGTTTTGCTAGTTAAAAGCTGCAGGCAAGGAAGCACAATCTCATCAGTTGCTAGACTATCACACATGTCTTGTCTAGTGAGAAATAAATCAGCAAGGACTGAAGCTGCATATTCTTGGTTTTCCACATTTGATGATTTGAGAACTTGAACAAGAGATCTCAGTCCTTTATTGGCTGCAGATCCCTTCTGAAGGAGATCCTTCTGTGAAGCAATAGAAAGCACGTGACCCAAAACCCGAATTATATGTGCCTTCGAGCTTGTAGAATCCCCTAGTAGCAATGCTAATAGCTGATTAATAGTGGCAGAATCAGCTACTCGGACAAGCTTTGTGAGTGCCATTGCAGAAGCTTCTTGTCCTTTTGGTCCACCACTCTTGAGAAGCCACAAAAATGCTGGTACGGCTCCAGCACTTTCAACACAGGCACGAATATCTTCACTGTGACAGCACAAACTCCAGAGAACATTAGCTGCTTCCTCTTTTGCTTTTTGAGATCCTGTCTCTAACAACTGCACCAACGGTGGAATCCCTCCAGCAGCAGTGATTGCCCATTTGCTATCGTCAACCTGGTGAGTTAAGATCGCTAACAATTGAACTGAGTACTCCTGATGCTGCTCACTGGCTAATCCCACCAATGAAATCAGCAACTGGATACCTTCTCGCTTTTTTATGGCCTCCCATATTCCAATCTTTTCACAACACAAGCTTGTCAATGAAAGTATCAGATACTCTTGCACATCAGGAGCAGCCATTGTTATAAGACCAACGAGAACCTTCTTTGAATCTGCTTGAACAAGTCGCTTTGAGAGATAGACGTTTCCATAAAGACTAGCCATAGCCTCAAGGACACGTTCTTGAATTAGCTTGTTGTCTCCTGGTTTTAAAAGAGTTACAAGATTATCCTCTATCTGAGTTGCATCAAAATGTTCCCCATCAATATCAAGATTTTCCACAAAGACCATGAGTGTATAAGCAAGAGCACCAATTATATCGCCAACTGGGGCAGCAAGGCGAGGAGAATGGGAAAGTTCTCCAAGATATAGTATTAAAGAAGACATGCCCCCATAGATGTTGGCTAAAGCGCGAGTTGCATGCTCTTGCAAGGCCCGACCGCCATCACCTCGCATACACTCTGTAGAAGGAGCAACAATAGCTCCAATAAGGATTGGAACCCCATCTGCATCAACAATAGCCTTTTTAGCCTTGGTAGACTTTGAAGAAAGGGCCTCTAGGGCATCGGCAGCACTGGCTCGTACAGAAATATCATTTTCCTGACCAACAAGTTGAAGTAAAGCTTTGACTGCTCCAGAGTCTATTACTTTGGGGATGCTATCACTAAAAGCCAGCATTAGACGTGCCAACAGAGAAGCTGCATTTGACTGAGAAACAGAATTATCTGAATACAAGAGACCCACAATGATATCCACACCTCCAGCTTCTAATGTTGCTTTCCAATAGTCATCTTTGTCCCCACATAGATTTCTTAATGCTCCAGTAATAAAACCTTCCACAACTTTGTCTTCTTTGTTATGTGGATTTAGTTGATTCCATAACGTTGGAACTACACCTTCTGTAACAAAAATTTTCATACCAACATGATCAACTGAAAGACCACCAGAGGAAACTTCATATATTGCTTCAGCTGCTGCCTTCCTAGCATCAGTGGATTCATATTTTAAAACTGACAGTAATGGTGGGATACAACCACCAAGAAGTACTTTTAACCTCAAGTCTTCATCTTTGCACAGGATACTCAGAGTGGAAGCTACATTAACTTTTGCAAGCGGGGTTCCATTTCTGAGAATGTTTATGAACAAGGGCATGGCTTGGGCATGAGAACCAATAAGTGCTCTAGCATCCTTTCTTTTCTTGGCAACACTTAATAATCGTGCTGTAATAAGTTCTTTCTCAAGTGGTGATGACATGTTGGCATGCAGTTGCTCCAAAAAATTAGCAACTGTTGCCATTGTAGATTCTGGGTCGTCCATTCCTGTTTCCTCAATGAATTCCCTGTACGTAATTGGGTATTTAACTGCCAAATGTTAGTATTTTGACTATTTTCACATTTGCAAATGAAATATGTGATGTAAGACTCAGATGAGATCTAACCAGCCATGAGCCATTAATATATTAAATTCCAAAACAGATCATAAACTAGTTCCAGTTGCTAAATAGTTAAGGGTCTGTTTACCTTGTGAAAACATTTACTATTTAAATTTGTTAAAATTTGTGTTAATTTTACTTGATAGCAAAGAGGCTTGAAGTTAACAATTGTCTGCATTTTATGGAAAAACTGAAAATATCAAAGAACTATTTTTATGAAATGCATCATCCCTAACTAGCATTTCATCTCCCCTCTATCCCAATGGTTCACTTTAGGTGTTTCACATCAAAGTTAAAATGAACACAAACTTTAGGAAATGAAAATAGACAATATTTTCACAAAGTAAACGGGCCCTTAGCCTCCATCATTATAATACATTTTCTAGTTTATATAGCAGAATAAATTCCTAATGAGTAGCACAAAGTTACTGACATGGGCTGAGAATCAGAATAAATGGATCTCTTGTTCTGGAGAGGGAGACTTTGACATTTGCACCAATAAGCTAGTTTATCGTCCTTGTAGGACCCCTGAAAATTTTAACATTCTAAAATTTCAGCATACCAAAAGTCCATTGCAATTGACATCCTACAGAAATGCTTAGAATAGAAAACACAGAGATGAGAAGGACTTTGTTTCTTAAGCTACATGACATAACTAGACCCATTTCCATGAAAAAACATTGTTTTATAGCATTCATATTAGATAGAGAGACCTATTTACTATAAGAAATCACTTTCTATCAATTACAAACATGAATCAGTGACTATCATCCCATCCAAATTCATTCAACACTCAGAAACAGAAGAAGAAAAAAACGCAAACATGGCTTATGACCTGCCCTAGATTTTACACTGAGTGATCTCTACGCAAATGCAACCAACATTTCAGTTTCCAAGTTCCATATTGTACAAAGACTTTACATTGATGCCTCCAAAAGTAATCATTAACCTCAACTTAGTTTTACACGAATGTATCCAAATATAAACCACTATACATTCAACTCCCTTGTAACAAAAATAATTTTCCGCAAGCGTTGAACCAAACTCACACTAGTGTGTCTTTGGTTTCGCAGTAGGGAGAGCCAAAAGTGATTCCAGATACATAAGCAGTGAGTTTAATTTTGACATGTTTGGGCGATGTCTATTGGAATTAAATTTATCTCTAGATTAGATTCTAACTTGAAGCTATGCTTTGCAGTTTTTGAGTCCAAACATAATTTTCACACTCAAATTTAGTGTATGTTCGATTCCAGTTTTGGAGGAGCCAGAATTGACGTTTCTGTGGTGACAACTGACAAGAATTGATTTAGAGTGAACTGATTGTGAAATTGATTCGGACTAAAAGGTAAAGTGATTTGTGTTTGGATACATTAATCTAAAAGTGAGTTGAACAATAAATTTGAGTGTAAAAATCAATTGTAGAATCAGAAGCTACAATTTCTAGTTTCAAGTAGACTCAATTCTAGAGGCAAAATTAATTATACTTAGACATGTTTGATTGCTCCCGAGTAAAATTGATTTTTCCTCTAGAATTGTTTCTAGTTGAAGGGAGGAATTGGAACTTTTGATTCTAGAACTGACTTTTACATTTGCTTTTTGCCAATTTACTCTTGAACTATCTTTTACACTAACCAAACATAAATCACATAACCTTCAAATCAACTTTAGCCAAACTCAGATTTTCTTCAACTAACTTTTACTTGAAATATCCAAGCATACTCCCTCCGATCTCAATTATAAGCAACATTCCACTTTTTAAGTCTATATTACATTACAGACCAGATACATTAGTTATTTGATGAATCTAAACAGTGATTTTTTGCTTATAACAAGACCGAAGGGAGTAATTCACTTTGTATCCAACTGATTTTTGACTAAAATCAATTCAATCAAAATCAATTTTTGCATTCAGATTTTTACACTCAAATTTATTGTTCATTTCAATCACTAATCCAAACATAATTCAACATATTTTTAACTAAAATCAATCCAATCAAAATAAATTCTCGCAATTGCTTAACCAAACTCACACTAAAACCCTACAATCCATAAATCACTTTACAAATCATCAAAATACACACAGCACAAACAATAATCAAAATCAAATTTGAAATTCATGACAAAACCATAAAAGAAGCTACCTCGCCGTGTGAAATGCAAATGCCGCAGAACTCCTCCCTCCTTAAAACTACCTGCAAAACCTTTGCATCCTCAATTCACTGGTAATTCCATCAAAATTCAAAACCGATCCAACACAGAAAAACATCACAGACGCGTAACAGAATTCAGATCTTGAGGAAGAATCAAAACAGATCAATGAAAAATGGATCGTTATAAGAAGATAGGGTAAAAGAACGAATCGAAGCGTGTAATGAAATTGAAAGGTAGAAATTAAAATGCAGAAGAAAATAACGATAATAATAATTATTATTATTATTAATTAGAGTAATTGAAAATTGAGAAGAAGGTGAATGAGTGAGAGAGAGATAACGGAGAAATGAAAAAAAGAATGGAAGTAACAGAGTGAAAGAGTTGAATGAGTGTGTTTGTGTAACTGTGTCTGCGACTGCGTGTGTGTATGACTCGACTCAAGCTTCTCCGTTAACTTTCGATGACTGCTTTCTTTTGTTTCTTATCACTATCACTATTTTACTTTGCCCAATGTTTTTCTCACCCTCTTTTTTATTTTGCCCAATAAAAAATAATTCATATTTAATGCATCTGGTATTAGATCAGATACATCACTTATTCAATAAACTTAAAATTTAAGGGTACTATATTAACTTGTGTCATTATGGCATATGTTAAGAAATCCACAAAAAGAAATATTTTTTTAAATTTTATGCATCAAATTCATTAAAACATTAAAAATTAAATTTAATGCACAAATTCCAATACATTATTTATATATTTAGCTTCTAAACTTTTAACATTTCCCAAAAATTAATTATATATGTATTTATAAAAAATCAATTTTGATAATCATTTAGATATGTCATGTTATTTCTTAAATGCCTACATAAATATCTAAAAGATGATATTATTTTATAAGAATAAATGATGATATTTAATTTAATATGTGAAAACTATCTGATTATCTTAACAAATACATCATAATATTTCCTTCAAAAAAAAATACATCATAATATTATTTTCACAGATGTCTAAATTTTTCTATAGATACAAATTAAAATTTTACAAATAGTTTAGTATTTTAAAGTTTGGTTGAGTCTATATATCATTCAAGTATTTAGTGTCATGTCACTTTTTTAAAGTTAATTAATTTAAAATAAACTTAAATTTTAAATCACTTTTACTCAAGAATGCTCCTGAAAATTTGTCAAAATGTATAAATAAAATACAAACAATTTTAGATTTTTTATCTACTATAAAATATATTTTATTATTAGTATAAATTGTTGCTAGTAGCATTTTTGTTTGTTTTTGTTTTTAGGTTTATTTTTTAATATTGACGGCGTCTACTGTTGTTTGGTGGGTGGTAAAAATAGGTGTCAGAATCGGGTTGTACTGAAAGAAGACTGAAAAACAGTTGGGTGGAGCAGTCGATGTTTATGTCTATGATGATTATGACCACGAGTCCATTTCTAACCGTTTTTTTTTGTTGCTTGGGATTTGTTCTTTTTTGTTTTTGGTACTACATGGGATTTGTGCAATTTTTGTTTGCTAACGATAGGTATGTTGGAAATAGATTAGCATAAACCGTTAACTAATCATCGTTTTTTTATTCAAAATAAATTAATCATCGTTTTTTGTAACAAATGGTTTAAGCAAGTGGTAGAACAATCTAATTCAAGCTCTCAAAAAAAAAATCTACTATTGTGTGAAGTCCATAAATCATTGTTTTAGACTACTACTAATTCTTAAAATTGTGAATTTGTCGACAAAAATATTCTTAAAATCATAGAGGTCGACTAATTTAATTCATTAAACTTACTACAAAATAACAATTTAATACGATATAAAATTAAACCGTGTATGTTGGATGGAAGATGCCAGTTGATGGTTGGGTGAAACTCAATTGCGATGGAGCATGTAAAGGTAATGAGGAGCTTGCAGGTTATGACAGACTTCTTCATCAACCTGATGGGAAATGGATTAAAGGATTTAGTCGCAAAATTGGAGCATGTGACGCGTTACATGCTGAGATGTGGGGTCTCTATGTAAGGCTTGACATGGCATGGAGGTATATCTCATTTAATAGTAGAGAGTGACTTGAAGGTGCTTGTCGATATGGTTTCTAACAATTGCAAGATCAATGGAATCATTCCTTCTTTGATAAGATGTATTCAAGATCTTCTTCGGCGGGATTGGCATACTCAAGTTATTCACACGTGGCATGAAGGCAACAGATGAGCTGACTCGCTAGCAAACTTCAGTTTTTCTTTGAATTCTTGGAATTTGCTTGTTTTGGAGACTCCTTCTAATGAGCTTTAAAGACTCCTTTTTTATGATATTTTTGGGGCTTGTATGTCTAGAAATATACATCTAACTTCTTTGTTTTTCTTTTTTTTTTTCCCTTTGGCCCTCTTTTGTAAAAAAAAAATAAAATTAAACACCTCAATTAATTTAGTCTTTCTCTTTAAAAAAAAATTATCTTTCAATAAAAAAAGTTAGGTATTTTAGAAGCCAAAGTTTTGTCTTATCATAAAGTTTATTCTTTCTTTTTAAATTAAAAACCAAAGTTATCTTATCATCAAAAGAACAAAATTTTGAAGATTTTATGTTTTTCTTAAGAAAAATGTAACATGTGTCTTAACCACACATCATGTTAAAGTACCAGATACTCCATCCGTCCCTATATGTAAGCACCTATTTGACTTTATTTTTGTCCCTAAATGTAAACTCCTTTTCAAATTACTAGATGCATTTCCCATTTTTTCCTCAATTTTTTTTTTACTAGATGCATTTATTATTATTTTTCTAAACATACCCCTAATTAATATTACTAACTTGTCTTGAAATTTGTCTTGAAATATGAAAAGTCAAATTTAATACACATACAAATAAAAGACAATTTGGTAATATTAACACACAAAATAGACACAATAATTACACTACCAACTTTTTTTAAGAAATGTGAAAAAAAAACAAAGAGGGTTTACCTATAGGGACGGAGGGAGTATAAAAACTTTGTTTTAAAATTCATGTATTTAAATTCTTTTTTGAAGGGAGTGTACATTCTTAAAAGTATAAAAGTTATTATTTTCAACACAAAACTGACATATACCTTTAAGTCACAAGTTAGTTAAGGTTTATTTGTAGGACCTTCTGTGATTTTGATGGATATTTGATTAAGCATATTTTTGCCAGAAAAAAAATCTAAAGACATTTTAAGGGGAAGGGGAAAAAAGGACTACAAATGACTGAAGTAAATTCAACATATTCATTTTGATTATCCTAAGTTTTTTTTTAGAGAATTCTCATTAAATTGGAATTGATTCTCCTATAATAAGCTCACAAATTTGTTTTTGGAAATTTGGAGTTAAAAAGAGTGCCAATAACATTTAACTCTAAAAAAAAGTGTTGCTCATTACGTAAAACAATTTCTATATAGATTGTAACTTTCTAGTCAAAGGATTGATTTAATACAGTATCTTTTGGTCTAGGTTAAATTAGAAAAGGATATGAAAAATGTATAGCAGCCGTAGAGTTTATAATGCATGAGGACTATACTGAAGAACGTTGATGCCTTGATGGTGACACTCTAGTGGAGAGTGTTAGGATACCGAATTTGTCGTAGAAAATTTGAAAGCAGTAAAATATAAAGGACAAGCTCGTACATGATAACATAAAATACATACTAATGAGGTGGAAATACCAAGAAAAAAAATGGAAAACGATGTCGCCATTGAACCTAGGAACTTAACAATGTTTAAGGGTCACACTTGATTCCACGAATGTTCTACATAGACATAGTATACTTCTAGAAAAAACACATTTTATTTGCCCTCCGAAAATATTCCCTTGGGCAATATATGTTTTGTCCACTGAATGAAAAAGTATTTATGGAGAAAAAAAAATGAAGAGAAACAGGGTAGTTGTATATTGTAATCTCTAGAGACCAATAGCATGTTTGCACTGTGTTTGCGATGGTTTTCTCGCGTCCCAAAGCGAAATTAACGTGAATTTTACAAAGCTACATTGGCTGAACGCATGTTCATGGGCTTGGCTGCCGCAGAAAGTAACACTGGCTAACCTGCCATGAATGATTAAGGTTATTTTGCAGCTCGCATGTCGGCTGTGGAAAAGTTTTACAAGGGAGTTTCAAAGTCGGTAGCAATCCATACAAAATATATGATCCTAATTTGAGATGTTGAAGTATTAACTCTTACTGAAGTACTACTAGTATACTTACAAAATACTGACAACCACCTCTAATGAGGATTAGTTGTTCAGTGTAGCCTGTGTGGCTGTGGAATATCATTCACAAATTCATTAATTGCAGCTTATGAAGCATTTACATTGTAGCACATTGACAAAAAAAAATCTATGCATATATATGTTGTGAGTGATAGAATTATATGTACTATCCAAATCATCTCAACATCCTCGGCCAAACAGCCCATTTACTATGCAGCGCACCTGTTGTCAAAGATACCAAAATTGGCTGCATAAGGGTGTGGAAAAGCATCATCTTCAAAATCACGATCGATACTGTTAATGAACAAGGGGGAAATCCTTGTAAGACTTACTGGCGTTCGAACAATAAAAGAAATCGAAAAGATATAGATATGTTTATAACTTGGGAATCCTATCACAATCGGAAGAAATCCATCCAATCTGCTGTCTCTCGTTGTCATAAATCACCATTTTATCTTGCAAAGAGATGTCTGTTGAGAGCAAAAGATAGAAAGTGTATTACCATCAAAGTATTAAAAAAAAAGTGATATCTTATATTCATTCTGTCCGAAACTTGGAATGCCTTACCTCCTATTATGTTAAGGTCTCCTAGTCCTACTTCAGTACCATCCAGAATCCCCAAGCAAACATTTCCATGTTTCTGGAAAAGAACAGCAGCAGAGTAAGAATGTAAGATACAATTTCAATTGTTTTCCCTTCACAATAGAGGTAGATAAGTTGTGCATAGTCTTAAAAGGTGCTTACTGTGACAATGAGATAGCCTTCTGGTGGTATTAGCATCTGCGAATTCTTCACCTTTTTGAATCTCAATGCTAAGGGCTTGAAATAGTTTTTAACATCATTTACAGTTTTGAAAGACTTTGAACCCTTCCAACAAATTGGAAGAGACGGATCCTCAGTTGCTCTTTTCAACTGGTTTCCCTTTAAGTCATTAGTTACCTGAATCATGCAATTACGAATTGATCTTAAGGACATATCATGCAATGTAATCAATAATAATAATAATAATAATATTGCTGAGGCATCCATGATTCTATCTTACCTGATCAACAATAACATGATAAGCTTTGGAATTGAGGTATGTGTAAGAGCTTCCACTATCGAAAATAAGTTCAAGATCCTTAGCAGTAGTAGGCTTTCCATTGAAAAGCAATTCTGCTGGTCCTAAACTGTAGTGTTTTCTGAAGCAACAATCGCGTGGAAGTTCTCATTAGAGACAACAGATGATACATATGTATGAAATCAAAACGTGTCAGATGAAAACAAATGACATTTTATTAACACTTACTCTGAGGAACTAGGTAACATGGGTGTCCAAACAACTCCTGATGAGGGAATGAGATCATCTCCAAAGAACAAAAATCCTCCTCCTCGACCACTTAAGCAATGACCTACTACATTGCGAATCAGACCCAGAGAGTGAAGCTGGGACAAAATACTTGTTCTTCCATTGCCAAGGCCAAGGACTCCTGTTGTAGAAGGTGGGGATGTCGTGCCAGAATGCTTTTGATCATATCCACATCTAGCCATGAATCAATGAGAGAAACTCATTTCAATTATTCAGGAAGGTGAATAAGAAATTGTAGTAATAATTTGAAATCAAGGTAACAGTTAAAGACTGTTGTGTCACTATCTATATTTAGCACAATATAACCCTAACTTCATTTATTTAGCCATCATAAACATGATTTTAAATTGAGGTCTGCAATTGCAGCTGATATATAATATTTTGAGGTCTCCGCAGCAGCATAGCAACCACGATTTTAACTGATCGGATGCATTTTCTCATATTATAAAGGTTCACAGTGCCCCAACCGCAATTTAAAACCATGAGCTTAAGTTCACCATTACAAACTACGTAAGTAGTAGATGCAATGCAGCCACTGACAATCAAAAGGATGGAAACAAAACTCACCCAAAGGCTATTCTTGGGCGTATAACAGATCCATTAGTGAATTCAAGAGGAATGTAGTCTCGGACAAGGACCCCCAGAGAGGATCCCTGATCTGCATACTCAACCTCATAGTCACACTGTTCATCTGGGGAAGAACAATGATGGTCTGATGTTAAATGCACTGCAGCACACAACTGGTCCACACATTGCACAAGGTTGTTGTTGGGTTTATAAAGTTGATCACGAGGCTGCGAAGATTGTGAAGAGTTGATATTAAGGATGGATCAGTATCGAGTTGAACTTGAAATCTCTCCATTTCTCAAACAAATAGAGGACTCTACATACGAAAGGGACAAACACAAAGGAGATTTTGATGTATCAAACTTTTTTAATCGGTTAAAAGTATTTAAATTATTTTAAACCTTTGTGTCTATCCATCGCCTAAGTAGAGCCCTCCATTTCTAGAGTTCATAACAAGGTCTAATCTTAATTTGACTTTACCTTAGTGCAACCTTTACATGGTGCATCACACTGAACCCAAGTGAGGTCACTACCTGAGTCAATATCAAGGTCATAAAGCTTTGGAGGATAGCCAATGTTGAGAGACACAATATAATACCTACAGAAACAGTAACCACAAATATTTTTGGTTCATGGAATCAATATAATTAAACATCACAATAAAAACTAATTCACTACATAAATTCAATAATCATGATTCATGTTTTTTTTTCCTTCCAAAGCATGTACAAACAAAAAGGGAATCTAATTTGTGAAACTTTCAAAGGAGATACAACCTAAAAGGACAACAACAACACCAGAATGGTTCAAAAATTGAGTCAAACTACACTCTTTTTTCTCTAAATGAGATAGCATAAAAATTATCCATAGACTATGTCTATATCTAATTTAGTTTCTTTAAATAATCTAAACATATATTGGAAAAAAACCCCAAGTTCCACATAGGATAGAGATAAACTCTCATTAGAGTTTATAATGAGTGACACCCCTCACCTTGCAAGTGAATTTTGTGAGTATGAGTTAGACCCTATGAACCATGTACCGTTGACATACACACAAGACACCGACAAGGACACACCGACACTGATCAAAATTTGAAAAAAATGATTAATTGAACATAATCACATATGTCAGTATCGTGAAGCGTTGACATAGACACACGACACTAACAAGGACATACCGACACTCATCAAAATTTGAAAAAATGATTAATTGAACGCAATCACATATGTCAGTATCGTGAAGTGTCGGTGATACTGAGGTTAGATCCAACACAAAAACCTAATATGTTATGAGCGCCTATAAACCGGACTACCCATCACCGAGACGGGTACGAGGATGAGTTAGACCTAATATAAAAATATAATAACGTACCCTACAAGATATGAAATTTACTAAGAAACAAAACCTAAAAAATAAACTAATCAACAAGAACAAGAACAAATCAGAAACAAAATCACACATCAAAATTGTTCAAAAGAACAAACATATATCAAATCAAAACACAATCACTACAGTAAAATTATCCAACAAAAAAAAAGAAAATCAAGAATTAACATAAAGTTCAAAGGAATCACAGAACACATACCCAAGAGGGTAAACATTCCCATGAACACGGAAAACAGCAGAAGAACCAACGCGGTGAGCCTTATCGGTGCCAAAGGGTTTATTGGCAGCTGAGAAAGTGAGTGAGAAAATGGAAGAAAATAGCAGAAAGAGGAAAAGAGTGATGAATGGGTTTGGTTTAAAATCCATTGTTTTTAGAGAAAAGATTGAATTGGAAGAGGGAAAAAGTTGTAATGATTTAAAGAAGAAGAAAAGTAGAAAGCGATGAAATTCTTGAGAAAAGAAAGTGAGAAGCGCGTTTTGGTTTTGGTCCGGTGGCAGTTGGCAGATAGTACAGTACCAATTTGATTTAATGATGACTCCAAATATATTATTGACTTGGAGAAATTAGTGAGTCAAAACCCAAAATAGTAGTCGACTTCAATTTTATTACTCTTTTTTATAAGATTTCTTTGTTATCTCCACCTACATTAATAATATTTTTTTAGGTTAATATATCTTTACTTTTGTAATTTGGACGAGTTTCGGTTTACCTCTTATAAAAAAAAGTTTAGATTTCAACCCTGTAAAATAAGATTATTTAATTTTAGCCTCTGACTCATGTGATTGTATAGAATTGCTGATGTGGCGAGCCGAGTGACATGCTAACTGTATAATTAATTTTGTTTTTAATTTTTTTTAAAGGTACACTTGGCATTTGTGCCTATTTTTTTAAAAAAATTAAAAAATTTGTAATGATTAAAAAAAATAGGATTTTTTTTATTACGAAAATAAATAAAAAAATCCTGATTTGTTGAGAATAATTACACAATGACGTGCCACGTCAGCATCTAGATGAGGTCAGAGGTGTTTTGTGGAGAATCTTCATATTACATGGGTGTTTTGTGGAGAATTTTCATATTATAGGGTTGGAATCTAAACTTTTTTTTTACAGAGGATAAACTGGAACTCGCCCAAATTACAGGGGGTAAAGACATATTAACCCTATTTTTTTTACTATGTCTCTATTTATTTTAAAGGGGAGTAAATATTATGTTTTTTTTAAGTAACAATAAATATTATGTTAAAAACATAAACTTACTTTTTTTTCACCTAAAAAATAAAATTGTAAAAATAATAGTAATTACGAACAAATTTAATTATACTATCAATTTTCTTAAATCTCATGATTTAATTAAAAATGTCTTATAATCAGAGATGGATGTAATATCATTTTAACTTCTTCATCATCTATGATTGTTCATTTTTTATTGGGCCTCTTTGATTTTTTTCCATGAGAATAACCTGCTTAGGCATTACCTCTTCAACGAAAAGCTTGCCTCATTTCACAAAAGATGAATTAAATATGAATTTTTTTATGCAGTTGATGCTTAAAAAATTATATTTAATATATGTTTGGTTAGCAAATTCTAATTTTCTTAGGAGACATTCTTATAATATTCTAAGCATTCATTTAAAAACTCATTCAACAATTTAAAGGGTGCACATGATAAGACTTAAAAGCAGAGACCAAACGCATGTACGAAATACTTTAAAAACTCATGCATTTTTTAATAAAATTATGTAGAAATATGTAGAATATTGTAAAAATCTCTCCAAAAAAAGTTAGATTTTTTAACAAATATGAATTAAATATGAATTTTTAACCTCCAAAAAATTCATATTTAATTCATGTTTTGTTAAAAAAATCTATTATTTTTTTGGAGTGATTCTTATAATATTATAATTTTTTATGTTAAATTTTATTTAAAAATATGAATTCTACATGAGTTAACTTTAAAGGATGGGGCAAAAGTGAAAATGAAAAACTTTTGAGAAACTAAATGTAAAAAAAATAAATTAGAGGAACTTAAACGAAAAGTTGCTATATTTATAAAGAATAAAAACATATTTAACTCTAAATTAAATATGAATCTTTTTGATCGGTAGACGAAGTGTTTAACACCTCCTAAAGCTCATACACAGTTGCAAAGTCTCAAATTTGATTTGAGTGAATGTATCTGACCTAACAATATAGATATCATAAATTGACTTTCGTCTTACATGACACTTAACTATATCATTTATTTAGCGTGTTTGGATGTTGATGTGATAGTGATAGTCTTAGAGCGCTTGTGATATTTTTTTCCTGGGGTGATGTCACGTGTTGGACAAAAGTTGAGTATGAATAAGACAATGTTCTTCTTTTTTTTTTGTTTTTTTAACAAAGACAGTGTTTTTCTTCTAGAAAATTGTATCTTGGCAAACCAGGATTCGAATTTGCAATGTGTATAAATTTTGAAGAATTGATGATTTTGGAAAATGTTTCGGAGTTCCTTTGTTTCATGGAAGGGTTAACAAATTAAAGATTCTTTTCAATACATTCATGATAAAGTGGATCAACGACCGAGCGATTGAAAATCTAAAACTTTGTAAGAATCAATTTGGTTTGAGTATATTTTATCTAGTGTTTTGATAATAACAAAGCAGGCAAATATAGGAATATCATCTATAATGTGGGATATTATGAAGGGGTTGGAGACCAGTGGTGGAGTCAGACATTTTGTAGAGTCTGAACAAAAAATTTATCGCAAATTAACATGTAACATAATATATAAACAGTCATAAATCAAAATAAAAGAGGTTCCTCATTATGTCAACAAAAATACAATTTAAAATAGAGTTAATTATTGAAATTGACCATGTAATATACGTAAAGTTTGAAAATTGACCCTGTAATTAAATAACACATATTCTGACCATGTAATATATGCGAAGTCCAAAAAAGCAACCAGGAGATTGAATTTTTTCATGATTTCTTAGAGATGTGTTAAAAACATAAAAATATGGCTTTACACATAAAAATTATAAATTTTTAAAGTGTCAAAAACTCAAAAAACAAAACAACAGAAATCTCGACCTATAAATCGACTTTTGAGCTCATTATTTGCAGAGCCATCTATAAAAATACATAAAAAGGATCTGTAAAGTTTCATAGCATTTCAAAGTCGTTTAAATTTATTTTGATTTTTCAACCAAAACGTGCAAAATTGAAATTTTGTTACGAATAAGCGTATACTAACATGTCAAATTTAGTTCCCTAATTTTGTAGGCATGATTGGAACATGATAAGAACTTTCACAATGAAATTTTGTAGTTTTTAAACGAGATACAAATTAATTATAAATTGTTTAAGAAATTCATAATTATGGGGAATAAAAATTCATAATTAATTTTTCCCTGGTCGAAAAAATTCAATTTTGTGTAAAACTATATTTTAACGTGCTAAACATTTATGGAAAAAATAGTGAAAAAATTCAACTTGTAGGTCACATTTTTAGACTACGCGTATATTATAGGGTGGTCAAAAATAAGAAGAAACTCAAGTTACAATGCTAGAATATATGTTTTGTATTTTACAAGGTCATTTTTCAGACATAGTGTATATTACTTGGTCAATTTGAACAATTAACCCTTTAAAATAAGAGAGATGAACCTGCAAATAATGTGCAAAATAAAATTAGGAGGTAAATATCTTTTTCAAGACCTCTTTGCGTGTGAGAATTTTCAGATTTTGCCTAAAATTTTCTTTTTTTAAGTGGGTTAATAGACTATTGAGTTGTGTAATATATAAAGAAAGTACCGATTGAGTCCGGGCAAATGCCCGGGGTCACCAGACGGTGAAACCACCCGCGTTGGAGATGTTTTATTGCTATAGGTTTTAATTGTGTTTATGAGTAAGATTCAATGACATCCTTGGCTCTTGTTGATGCTGGTTGCTCCAAGAGGCATCTTGCTACCCTATGATTGCAACTATTAATATTCATGAGATGAGATTAGTATTGCTAGAGGTTTTAAATGTGTTCACGTTTAGTCAGATTAAATGACATCCTTATCTCTTCTTGATAGTGATTGTTTCAAGAGGCATCCCTTTTACCCTGAGATTGATATCATTCATGATTCAACTGTCGAAGTACAAAGTATTAAGTATAGTCAAATGCTTCGTGAAGATGATAGTGGGGCTGGCTGCTCTGCAAAGTTTGGCCTCAAGTTTAAACACGGCCGTCCCTATGAAACTGGAGGCTCGACTCTCATAGTAAAAATAGGCCCTTAATAAAAAAAATGCACAATTTTTTTAAAGATTAATCTTCTATTTAAATTGAAAATAACACTCGTATAATGATTATTAGCCAGCGAAATCAAAATTAGCAATTATTTTTTTACTAAAGACGTGTTTTTTAACTTAGAAATAGAAACATAAAACATGGTTTTTTACTTAGAAATTGAAACATGTTTATTTTTCTTCTTTGAGTGGAGGTGGAGATATAGAACAATAATTTTTTCTTGATGCCCATCACTTTGCGAGGCGCAGCTCGGTTGAGCTCTCTGCACTCCCCAAAGAACTGCCCTGAGTTTAAATATGGGAGTCAAGTTAATTTTTTCTTTTATTCTAGCTTTTCCTTCTCAAGCCATGTTGGGTGATTTATATATGGAAGGTTTGTTCTTTTTCTTAGTTTCTTTCTCCTATGATTTGGGCTTCAGACCCTTTTTCTTTATAAAAAAAAAAATAAAAAATCCTAACAAATGCCCTTGAGACATTTGTTAAGAAAATTAAAGTGAAAACTTTATATTGGAAATTTTGTAATCTAACACATTAAAACATTAGAAAACAATTTTTCTACATAAAATTTTATTAATTATTTCTATTCTTGAATCCTTAACAAGTTTCCCAGGCACTTGTTAGCATAACCCAAAAAAGAAAGATGTGATATTACATAGAATTGGATCATCTTCTGCCTTTTTTGTGCAGCCCCCTCTCCTTTTTCTGATCATGTAGCACCCCAATTTTCAAAACGAGTTTTTTTTTTCCTTTTAAAACAACTCAATACCTTGCTCTAAATGATTTCACGATCGTCTTTAATTTAAAATCAGATTAAATTTTTATTTGAAACATTTTTCACAATAACGATCTGAATCAAATGCTACATTTTCCAGAACAATTCTAGGCAATGAGTTTTTAACTTCAAATCATACACCTCAAAAACATAAAATAGTGTATGAGTATTCATTTCTCATGGTAGTATCATTTACAACGATGTTAAAACAAAAGTAGAGAAAATACACATAAGACTCTACAAGAAAACATCTAAGATGATCTTTAACTCTGAACTAGGATGACAGGGTACAAGATCCACCAATGGTATCAAGCCTGATCGCAAAACTGCTACACCTCCAAAGTCTTGTCAAACTCGCATAACAAACACTCTATTTGGATGTGGGGCAAAGCCCGATCCACGAATTAAAGTAAAGGGGCACGATCTAAAAACAACATAATTACAAAAATACAACATGCATATCATATAGGCATGGTAAATTGCATCAACATAAACATTCATCACACAAAATATAATGATGCACAATTAGCCTAGCAAATGCAGACTCTACATGTGTGATACAACCTTCACTGGCCTATCGCATGCAAATGATTCCAGAATAATCCACTCCGCAGAGGGTCGTAGGAAAAACCTACTAAGAAATTCATGATTCTCATACCGATGCATCTGAGGTAAACCCCCCACAATGGTCGAGCAATCATGTGGTCTCCATTTTGACACATCTGAGGTAAACCCACCACAATGGTCGAGCAACCAAGACTCAATAATCTCATAGATTTAAGGTGGGTTCCTTCACAACAGTCCACACCCCGCGCGTCTTAACTGACTAACGTGTACTATAAAATCTGTGCGTCTCAACTGACTAACACGTACTATGAAATGCATGTGCATATGTTGTCCACTCAATATGTGCAAATGCAACTATTACATATCATTCAACATATGCATTAATAATAACATGGCTCAACTGGAAGGTCACATATTTTTAACATGCTTCAACTAGCAGGTGACATATTTTATTTCAATTCATATGAAACAACATTTCACAAAACAACATGCATTTCATATATTTATTCATAAATCATATGAAAGCGATGCACATCAACGTATCATAATCACATTGATGGCATACAAATCCCACATTGGGCAAATACATTCACTCAAAATATCATATTCACAATAGACACATCAACACTTAAACCATCCATGCATTCAAGTAACTATGGTGTTTCGAGAAAGTGCCCTTACCTGAGCAACACGTTCCTTATAACGTACAACTCGTAAGCATCTACAACAGGAACATCTCTAAATCCCCGACCTAAGTATTCTAACAAATACAATAACTTAGGTAAACATCGGCTCTAAAACTCTCTACCTGTTCTAGGTAGCAACACTCGAAAATACGATCAACTTCGATATTTTCAAAACTTAAATAAAATATTTTCCAACACGACATTCGTCTCAAAATCCTTGAAATTACTTTAAGTCATCTTATGACCTAAAGTTATTGAAAGTATATCAAAGGAAACTCTTTCTGAAATACTTTGCTTTCCAAATTTCAATCGCTCAAAACATTTTGTTCTCAAGACAAATCTCAAAATAACAATGTTTCTAAAATATTCTCAAATACTTCAACGACACTGAATAAAATAAATTTTTTCTTTAAAATCACCTATAAAACATTTTTCTCAAATACTTTAAGTCTATCAAAAGACCTTAAAGAGATCAAAACAATTCATAAAATATTTACCATTTCCAAATGAGTCCCAACTTTTTTCCGTTTTGAAACATCTTTTCAAAACCACCCCAAAACTAAGAAAATAATTCTAACGAATTTTCGACAGAGTCTCCTTTGTGTTTAATTCGTATACCAGAGCCTCTGGCTCAGTCAACCTAACAAAAATCCACAGACAAATTTTTTTTTCACAACTCAACAGTTCAAATATTTAAAATTTGAATTCTCAAAGTGTCAGCGGTCACTTCCAGCGCTAGCTCAAACACACTATTTTCAGAAAATCACAATAAATTCAATCGTCGTTGAAACGTCGCAAAACATATGTCCATTTCGACTGTCTCGTCGACGCGAATCCAATTCTAAACTCATTTTTATATTTCAAAAGTTTCAAAATGACGAAAAATGTCCCTACACGGTTCAGCCCTTTCGTCGGGACAACATTTTTCAAAAACCAATAGGTTGAATCAACTTATTTATTCGTCTAAAGCATAAATAACAAATCAAATTCACATTCCGACACTTTCCTAAAATTCTAAAATAGTCAGATCATCAATTTTTTTGCAGATCTGTATTCATACGGACTCACCTAACAAGATTAATACATAGCATCACCCAAGAAAACCAAAACTCAACACTCTTCCCTTTAAAAACATCAAAACCGAGATTTAAATAGAGAAAAAGAGGTGGTATACATCGATGTATGACAGTAAATCACGCAAAAGAAGGTAGGATTCGTCGAGGGCTTCATTTTGATATCTCGTTTGCACGTTTCGGACAAGAAATGAAGAAGTTACGGTCTCGGAACCGTGGATGATTTAATTGTTGCGAAAATGAGAAAGAAGTAAGGAGAGAAAAGTGATATTAGTCTTTTTTTGAGAAAAAGGTGGTAAGACCTCCTATATACATATAGTGTTTTGGTTTTGGAAATAAACCGGATCCGATTTTCGTGATTCAAGGCAAGGCACACATAATTGATAAAGTTCCATCCTAACTCCGATGAACTTCTAACCGGTCCCAAACATCTTATAATTTCCTCTTTACACAAAAACCATTATTCATATCTAATATTTCCTTTTCCGAAATTTACTCAACTCACTGGTCTAATATTGCTAAATT
>Ga0315914_1002155_pt1 | contig 30141 bp, 17 predicted proteins | sample MpolenodulesMG_FD_203920 | JGI IMG/M metagenome (GOLD analysis project Ga0315914, IMG submission 203920) | Medicago polymorpha root nodule microbial communities from Los Angeles, California, United States - elongated nodules | ecosystem: Host-associated > Plants > Roots > Nodule | place: USA...
AAAACCTTATAAAATAAAATACTTTTTAATGTGTTTGGATGTTCTTTTCTAAAAATCACTTGGGTCGGATCAGATTTTGAATTGATTTTTCAAAACCAATCCTAACCGCATACATATATCTTAAATTCTATTTATTTTTTATTAGTCCAATATATGTCATTGATCTATTATTCATTGATACGATACTTATTAGTTTAATTTATTTATTATTTTATATGTTTCAAATATATTTAATCACTGTTATTTTCAAAATATTAATTTTTAATATATTCTATGCTAAACTATGAATCAAATCGAACTAACCGTAAATTCATATATTCCACGCCACAACACTAACGTTGTTAAACATGATTCTAAGCACAATCTATGTCATTTAAATTTGACCATTAAAATGTGAGTTTATTTAATATGAACCTCTAAAATAAGTTCACTTTTAACTCTTACAATTTTTTGTAAAAATGAATTTTATGATTAATGGTGCGTACATAATAATGTGTTTGCAGAGGTTGATGATCAAACAAATGAATTAAATGATGCCAAATATGGAAGCTATGGTGGGGGCTATCCTGGTCGTGGTGGTAATTATGGTGGTGGTTATCCTGGAAACCGTGGTGGTAATTATGGTCCTGGTTACCCCGGAGGTGGACGTGGTAGTGGTGGTTACCCTGGACGTCGAGGAGGTTATTGTCGCTATGGCTGTTGCGGTGGCAGGTATTATGGGAGTTGCAGAAGGTGTTGCACATATGCTGGTGAAGCTGATGCCGTGCAAACTGAGAACAACACTCGTAACTGATCATAATGATATCATCATGCATGGTGCACTTCTTAGTAATAAATTTCATGCATAAATAACGTTGTGTGTTTATCAAGAGTGGTTATATAGAAAGACAACAATCAACGTTGTTGTTTATTTCCTTTTGTATTGCTTTGTGGATCTTGAGTACTCCTTTGTATGTGCTTCGGATATTCCGTTTTTTATATCTTCGATTTTCCATTAAGGAAAGAAAATTATCTTGGTGATAGTATGGATATTTCATAAGTGGTAATCAAGTATAAATATGCATCACACTATGTATTTGTGATGATATTGATAAACTTTTTCAAAAAAGCGGTGAATGTATCATCATGGTTTTATTTATTTTATCAAACTATGGTTAAGACGACATTCCATATTCGTTTATCTGCTTTTTTATTGCGCTAATGTGCATAAAAATGGTGAACTAGAACCAATAAGATTATTTAAGTGGAGATTCATTGGATATGTGATTTGATGACCTAAAACCAATAAGGTCAGATTAAGGCACAACATGGTAAAAATGGTGGGTTGATGGCAGTTTCATTGAGGGAGATTTTGTTTCTTTATTTTATGATAAGAGAGAAAATAAATTAGAAAATAAAGAAGATGGAAAAGGAATTTTAACATAAGAGTAAAAAAATAAGGAGTGTGCGCTTTGACCTTAAGAAATAAAGTGAGTTGCTAATAATTTTACGGTCGGAGATTTTGAGATAATTATTTTACCAAATATTAGACTCAATTAAAAAACATCACATCAATTTAAAATTTCTAATAAACATGTATTTTGTCAACTCAACATAATACATTGCATTTTTTCAACTCAACATAATACATTGCATTTTTTCAATGTCAGATTTTTCTAAAGACTAAAAGATAAGAAATTTGAAATAATGAATGCTGAATAAAAAATGAAGAAGAATGAAAGCGAAGTGAAATCCCATAACTAAATTTTCAGAAGAAAAAAAATTAAACAAATGACATTCACAAACTAAAAGAATAACTTGTGATAATATTGTTACTATCAGAGATCCTACATCAAGTTTGATCATCTATTACACTAAGAGAAATCAAACAAAGTGATATTGACACTACAAATTCACCCTAAACTTTAAGGCATTAGTTATATGTGTCTTATATCATATGTGTTTCTCAACATATACTCTTGCATTTAATGTGGAACATTAACTCGCACTTGACATATTAAATGTTCTCCTTAAAGTATAAGACTCTCTGCAATCGTGATCTACTACTAGGAACCACTCACCCTTCCCCCGCTAAGTCGAATTGGGCTATGCTTCCATTGTTGGACTTTCTGGAGGAGTTAACAATGGTGTGGATAAATCCATTGGTCAAAGAGCAGCCATCTTAAGTGGGAATGATATCACATCTTCACGAAATATTTTAAAACATCAAGTATACGAGTTTTCTCACTTACTAGTTTCCCTATCTACAACCTTAATTTATTCAAAGTTGAAATGTAACTGACACTTAAAACATCACAACATTCTCTCATTCAAATATGACTAAATTCGCTCGTGCTTATCACGGGTATAATACTAGTTTATAATATGTCAGCTCATTTTTAATGAAGCCCCGATACGTATACGAGTGCGGGTATGATACAATACGGATACGCGTATACATGAATTTTTTAAATTTAGAATTCGTCAACAAAAATTTATAATAAAACTTATATGTATGTAAAATACGTGAAGAAAATTAACACTGACTATTCTTCATTGTATTATTATAAAAGTTACAATTTTTAAAAATAATATATGTGATCAAAATAATTTTTTTAAAAAAGTTTTCTTATAAACAATATTACATTCTCATATGTTGGGATATCAAGAGAAACAACATTAAAAGAAATCAACACAAATTTTATCTAATGTTGATTAACTGAATCACCTCTCTTGCTACGTTCATCCACAAGAAGTATAATTTTAAGTGTTTCATCGAGAAACAATTCTATCGATACATATATAAAATTGAATCATATACATCTAATAAACTTTTAGAATATTGTCTCACTTTTTTATTCTTCATCTTTTTGTAGGACACGTATCTGTGAAGTATCTTAGAAGTATCATTTTGTATATGTGGAGTATCACATAAGTATCCGGTAAAATATTTATTAAAAAATAAAATAATTTATTATGATACTTCATGCATATGTACTCAAAAGTATCCGTGAAATATCAGTATCCATTACGTATCCAATACGGATACGTCTATGTTTTTGGAGTATCTGGGCTTTTTTTAAAGTATGAAAATTAAGGTAGGGAACAAAACTTGGTCCCAAAAACATATAACCTAATTAAATATTATCTTAGTCAAACTGCCACTTGCCATCGTTTTACAAACTTGCTTACCTCGTTTACAGACGTGTCTCATTCAAAGCCTTCACTTACTCAATCGGTGATGATGAGGATACACTTTTCACATTCCATTTGCCTCACAATCTGCCAAACGAATTATCTAACCAAATTCCCTTCTTTTTTTTTAATTGTCTTTTCCCTTCATTTTATCACTATAAATAGCATGTTCACAACAACAATATTCCTCACACAACAAACACTTAACAACACAGAACCTTAAGTAGTAAAAATGAATATCAAGCCCGTTATCTTCTTGTGTTTCCTTTGTACACTAGTTCTTATCGCTTCAGCAGCAACTGAACCGTCGAAAGATGGAAAACAAGGTACATAAATATAATATTATCCATGTGCTGTTGAGAGTGTATGTGTTTTTTTTCCTTTATAATGTTAGTCATTTAAGTTGAACATTTATCACATCCATCTTAAAATAACACAAATATTGATCTCTTAAAATAACACAAATATTGATCTCTTACTTGAATTGCATGATGATTTTGGCGTAGGACTTTAGAGTGTGCTCCTCTTAAGGTTTCAGATTTAATTCTTTTCAGTGTCGATTACGGTGAACTAATTTGGCTTTTTGAAAAAACTTTATATACAATTTAAAATTCATACAAATAATAATCTCTAATTGACGGTAATAATGCATGAAAAATATTTTCTTTATATCATGAATAGTGGTGTAGTATATCTAACAAAATATACTAAGAAAAATCTTTGTATTAGGAACATTTAAAAAGTGTTATGTGTATCTGCAGCCGGGGCGACAGCAGAACCAAAACAAAATATTGGGGTAGATGGCTGGGGAGGAGGAGGATCACACGGTGGTGGAGGCTGGGGAGGAGGTGGACACGGAGGAGGAGGACACGGTGGTGGAGGCTGGGGAGGAGGTGGACATGGAGGAGGAGGACACGGTGGTGGAGGCTGGGGAGGAGGTGGACACGGTGGAGGAGGACACGGTGGTGGAGGTTGGGGAGGAGGGAAGGGAGGACGTGGGGCAAGTCCATGAAAACCATGAAGCATGCATGTGTGTATGATCCCCATGCAGTAAATGATGATGTAATAAGAAATATAAAATAAAGCATGGACTCTTATCATACGCCATGCCTAGTCTTTAGGGTTAAATCTTGCATGTCCTTCACTCGTATCTTTGTATTGTACCACTTATCACACTTAAATGGAGAACAAGTACCACGGTTTCAATTTCATGCCTATAATATTTATGTTTTATTCTTCTTCATGGCATAATATAATGTTCAACTGACTGCGTTAAATTTCAATCGTTAAAATTGTCACGTTATACAAGTCCACGGTGATTAAATTACTAGAAAATTCTAAGTATGTTCAAGCTCTACTTGATTGAGAAATTAAATAGAAAAGTTTTAACTAAAACATTAATTTATGTTATTAAATCTTTTGCTCACAAAAGAGCAATATCATAACAATTTCGAGTAGTTGCAGCTAGGAAATAATATCCTTCCAAAAGGACACAAGTGGGCGTGCACCGATTCAGAAAAGGTTCAATGTGTGGAGTCTTAATCGAATGGATTTTTCAATTTTATTTAATGATTACATCTTAACCATCAAATATGAGAGAGAAAATGAAAAATAAAATATAAAGAAATCAAAGATTGAATTTAATGGTTGAAAAGTAATAATTGAGAGAATATATTCTCATAATCTTATGTACATACACACCCCGGTTTGCACGCACCTAGTTGATAAGTTCATGATGTTATAGAAATTTTTTTATGTACATACACACTGGTTAATTTGCACACAACTAGTTGATAAGTTAATGATGTGATAGAAAAGAGAGATAGAAAAAAAGAGCTCTTATAAGTGAAATACCTTAGGTGACATACACCCATTGATCTCTACACTAAAATGCGACACGTGACATCCTTTTATTGTGTGATTCCATAAAAGAAACAGTTAAACAATCTTCTCTCTGTCTCCATCCTCTCCTCCACCTCCAGCCACTCACCCGCCACTGCCATCGTCACCACAAACGTCACTGTCATCCTCGAACGTCACCACAAACAGTGAAACGTCACCTCCGTCCACCAGAACTCACTATAGCCACCATCCTCACCCTCAAAAACTAGCAATTGTGTCTGAAAATTCAGAAAACAGACCCAGAAACTACGACATCGACCATGTCCAGAAAACCCAGAACTACCACTGTCGTTCCCATCTTCGATTTCATTATTAACATCATTGATAGGCCACTACACTACACTAGTGATTCACTTGGGCATAATTTACTCACGAGTGCACCTCTATCAAAACTATAGTTCCAATATAGTTAAATAGTGTCGACATCAAATACATATGATACATCTTAGGATTAAGTAAAGAGTTTACCCAAAACATATTTCTAAAGAATATCTAGCACTATATGGATAACATATACTTCCTCCGATCTTATATATCAGCAAAAGTGAAATCAATAAAAATTGATGTATTTAGTCCAAAACTTGAACTAAATATATCCACTTTTGTTTATATTTAAGATTAGAGAAAGTATGCGTTAGAGTATAGTTATTGGTAGACATTTATCTTTTCATTTAACACCTAGTGTGTTACCACATGTCTCTACATGGTCCAACATAGTATATGAGTAGAAATAAGAGAGAAAATTTATATCCAATCAAGCTTTGACACGTATGGGTGTTGAATGGATGCACAAAAATTAAAGGGGTGTCTATCTATCTTTAGTCTATAGTATATAACCTATTCACCAAGTACTTAAGGGTTTGAAACTTCAGATTTTTATGGGTATATGTTAGAGTTGGGAAAAGATATAGACCCCTTTATTATCAAACCCAATTTCAACTTATCGCAATAGATGGATAAAAAGACAAATTCAAATACTCACATACATACTAACATACACAATGGGAGAATCATAACAAAATTCTCTTTCAGATAAACAAGATGAGGAACCTAATATCGTTTCCCATTATGAAACAACTCTTCAAATCCTAAATTAATCGTTCTCATTACCCCTTTTACCTCATTCATTACTTTAATAACATACCACATCACAATTATATATCTAAAAGTGACTAGAACAGAGAGATTATCAAAATTTACAAATACTATAAAATACATACCTCTGGCTATTTTGTGATCCCTTTGAGCCACAGTCGTGCTAGAGAAAAGAGGGAAAAGGAACGGAACTTAGAGAGAAGGGAGCCAACATGAACCAAACTTAGTTTTGAAAGAACAATAAACTCAATGTGTCAAGATTTTAGGTGAAGATGTGTCATTCAATCTCACTAGTATGGTTGTTCTTAGTTCAATGTGATCCAACTTAATGAGGCTCCCTCTCATGGTCCAACAATGATATCAAAGTCTATTTCGACATGATAGAGGGGCAGGAGATTCTTGGAGATGGATCAAAGATGCAAAGAGTCTCATACTTAAGAAAACAATGTTTTGATGTATCAAATGTGAGTTAAAGTCGGCATTAAAATGAAATACTTAAAGTTGAGAAATGTATAAATGAGATGTGCCTATAAAAGCACATGTTAAAAAACCTAAAAATAGAAATATTTTTTTGAAGTTTGTGTATTCAATATATCACAAAGGAAAATGTTGTTGATAGCGAAAGTTGGTCTCACGGTTGCTTCCCGACACAGGTGGCGTGTTTTTATTGAAAGGTTTATGTACTTGATTCCATGAATTTTGCCTCACGTCCATGAATTGCGGTAAGCAGAGCTTTGTGATTGGTTCATTTATTTCTCGCGATGAATTCGCTATGTTCCCAGGACATATAGCACTCCTCTATCACAAATTTAAAAATTAAATTCAATGCATAGATTCCAACAAAGTATTACCATATTTGATTTACTATCTCGTGCCCTTGCACAAAGTTAGTATTCCCTTTATATTTATAATATTTTGCAAGTGCAACTACAATATCTTCTTGAGATATGGCTAAAATTAATGTCAAGCCTTGATACAATTTTTTTCTTTTTGATGTTCTAAACCTTTGGGTTATCTTCAAAGTGATTAAAATACTTTTTGTTGTAATGAGTTGAAGTACCCCTACTACTTCCATTAATACATTTTACTTATAAAAAAAAACTAAAATATTCTTGGGTTCATTGAGTTAGTTTATATCAGCTTTGGATTATTTAGTTTTTTGCTTGAAGGAAACTTTCATGAAATCTTGGCGTAAGTTATATGGAACAGGTTCAAGGTATGGTGTGAAAATGAGACTGACAAGATTAAATTGGGAGGTGTATGCAAGAAGTTTGAATTTATATGCGAATAAATAAAGTTTAGGAAAATAATTGGCGGATACTCTATATGATATTCTATATGGCTTATACATCTTGAGAGAGAGATAAAATGAGTGGTGTGATAGAAGTGATAATCCGTGTTATGATGATATGGAAGAGATAATGATAAGATGATTTGTTGAATGTATGTTGGAGAATGTTAATTGTATAAATGAGAAATGCTAAGGACATTTCATTGTTGTAAATTTTTTAAAGAAATGATTGTTGCAAAGTTAATATCTAATCTTGAAAATATCATATATTAAATGTCAACTGTATTGTGGGAGGGAGGGAGGGAGGGAGGGAGGGAGGGAGAGAGGGGTCCACTTACTCACTTCTGGTAGAATATTATTAATATTGCGCCCATAGCAGGGTAGTACCCTATAAATTGATTTGGTAGAGAATAATTTGTTGGGTCATAAGGGAGGTATACTTACTCACTTTTGGTAGAATATTATTAATATTGCGCCCATAGCAGGGTAGCACCCTATAAATTGATTTGGTAGAGAATAATTTGTTGGGTCATAAGGGAGGTATGGGGGATCATCTACATTAGATTAAGAAAATACAAGTGAGTTGAACACCATATTTAACTTAAAAAAAAAAAAAAATTCTTCCAAAAATACTTGCACTGTTGTTGACACCCACCATATGTCACTTGACCACATTTTAAGGAAGACTTTCGATATAAAGGGTAGTTCAACCCTATGTCGAACCAAACTCTTATATCATTGTTGGATCAAGAGGTCAAAAATCACATGAAAAAAATAAAATAAAATTGGACACCACATCTTAACCTAAAAGTTTAAACATTAGATTTAATAATTATCTCACTTGTATACTGCTTAATGTTTATTTTTTTTAACTATGTGGGATATTTAAGAATAATCTCCTTCTCAAATAGGAGCCATTCAATTCAATTGGTTGTGCTTCCTTTCAAACATAAGTTTTTCTTCATCCACGTACACTTGTATCACTATTTTTTGATGGACTCAAGGGAACAAACCGCCTGACCACACCGTTGTCAAGACTAAGAACTGTGTTTTCCCTTATTTTGGTTGTGTTTTCTCAATATCTTCAAAATGTATGACTCTTTTCAATTGTATTGGGTTCGAGTACCTTGTACTAAAATTAATAATTTTTGCTTATTAAATGAAAAGTCATTTAATTGCCGCTTGCCGTCGTTTAACTCAGTTTTATACTCGTGTCTCATTCAAAGCCTTCAATTGCTAAATCGGTGATGATGAGGATACTTTTTTCACATTCTATTGTTCTTACAATCAACCAAACGAATTAAATAACCAAATTCCTTTCTTCTTTTTTTTTACTTTTTTCGTTTGTCTTTTCCCTTTATTTTAGCACTATAAATATCATGTCCACAACAACAATGTTTTTCATACTACACATCATTTAACAATAAAACCTAAGTAGCAAAGATGAATATCAAGCCCGTTATCTTCTTGTGCTTCCTCAGCGCACTACTTCTTATTGCTTCAGCAGCAACTGAACCGTCCAAATATGGAAAACAAGGTACATGTTTTTGATATACTTACTGCTACTATAAATTTCTCAATAAAAAAAATATTGAAAGATAAACCTTCATAATTAGTTGTTAGATTAATATTTACTTATTTGTTTGGATTTCAACACATGATCTCGAACTCCTTATATATAGGAAAACAATAGTTTCTATATGAATATTTTAAACAAAATGAATGTAAAATTGCTACAAAAGATCTTTTTATGAATATGTTATAAATTATTTTTTATTCAGATTATGAAAAAGAACACAATATATATACACCCTTTAAAATATAGATGAAATGAGGTGTCGAATTGATCTTGAAGATTTAAGAGTGTTTAATTATCATTGTTCATATATTTAACAAATTTATGAACTTGCAACTGTGTGTGTGTGTGTATATATATATTAATTTATCTACTCAAATTTTCTAAGCAAAATATCAATATTAGGAATACCTTAAAAATGATTGTGTATATGCAGCTGGTGGAACAGAAGAATCACCAACAAAAATTGAGGTAGATGAACGGGGAAGAGGATTACAAGGTGGTGGAGGTTGGGGAGGAGGAGGAGGACGAGGTGGTGGTGGAGGTTGGGGAGGAGGTGGACGCGGAGGTGGAGGATATGGTGGAGGTTCGGGAGGGGGAGGAGGAGGAGGAGGAGGACGTGGTGGTGGAGGATTTGGTGGAGGTTCGGGTGGGGGAGGAGGACGCGGTGGTGGAGGCTGGGGAGGAGGAGGACACAGTGGAGGCAAACATGGAGGACATGGGGGGAGCCCATGAAAACCATAATACATGCATGCATGTGAGTATGATCCCATGCAGTCAATAATGTAATAAAAGTGTAAAATAAAGCATGGCTTATGCTTAGTTTGTCGTAGGATAAATCTCCCCCTTAAGTAAACATGTATTTTCACTCATATATTTAGATTGTACCCCTTAATTATCAAGCATGAATGGATAACAAGTTCCACGGTTTTATGTAGTAAAATGTTGTTGCTAAACTGGCTGAATTAACTTCATATATTAGGCATAAGCAAAATGCTAATGAGTATGTTTATCCTTTTTTTTTTAATAAAAAACTTGAAATTGAAGGAGGAATTTTAATTAATTAAAATAAGTGACTGCCACTTGATGTTCAAACTATACTTGAATAAAAAATAAATGGAAATATAAGGAAGTAGAACATCAATTTACTATACTGAAAGTACTTAGAGTCTTAACTAGATGTGTCAAATAAAACAAGTTACCATGAAATACATTAGATATTCAATTAACCTAAAAAATAGTTTTTGCTTATAAATGTGACCGGAGAGAGTATGTAGAATGATTTTACATAAATTTTGTTCCCCGATTTTTAATAAGCATATACTCATGGGTCAAATTTCATTCCCAAATTTTGAAGTAATGTTTAAAACGTCATAAGAACCACCAACACTAAATTTTAAAGTTTTTAAACAAGGGAATAATTAATTATGAATTTCTTAAAAGACTTATCATTAATGTGTCTTTCGTTTGAAAACTACAAAATGTTGTGGTGGAGGTTCATATAATGTTGTAAACATACATGCAAAATTAGGGAACAAATTTAAGTCGTGAGTATATATGCCTACTCTGCACAATGATGCGATTTTTCACGTTTTGATCGAAAAATCAAAACTACTCTGAACAAAAAAAAACGGTGAATATATGTTAACTTGGGAAAAAAATCGTGTGGAAGAAAATTGAGACAAAAAATGGCACGTGATAAAAAGAAAATTCATAAGGAAATTAAACAACCACGTGGCAAGATTTTCTACCATATTAGTATCTCTTGTATGATTGGATTGTTGGAGGACCAAAATAGAAAGAATATCATATTAGAATTTATGTTTTTTTATTTACAAAGGTTATTTCGAGATTTCGCGTATATTACAAGGTCTATTTCAATAATTAGCCCATAAAATTTTGATTAATTTTATTCTTCAAATCATTTTCGAAGGTATGGAAATTATGTGCAATATTTGGATGTAATTCATGACTAAAAGGGTTGGTTGTCGGTGTTCTCCTCTAATAGTGCATAACTCGTGGAACCTGTGGTACAAATCTGGATATCGATGATCGTACCTTATTATTATTTTCTATTAGCTGAATTAGATAAGTTGAATCCAATAATCCATGAATCACATTTTTATATCTCTCTCAGCAGAGAAAATAGTTTTTTTTTAAGAAGTTAAACTAGCACATCTAAATTAATACCGGAAAGAATCAATACCCTGAGACTTTGACAAGAAGCAAACTTTAAAGTCTCAAACAAACACCAACAACCAACTCAAATAGATTGTAGAAAAACTTAAATTCTCAATTGAATCGGGATTTACTACACCCTTAATCTTTGTAACTTTAACCAGTTTGAACAAACATGTCTTCCTCTTGTCCCTATGAACATCCTCATCAACATACTTCCTCCGGTCTCAAATATAAGAAAAAATTCTTTTTTAGGTTCATTGAGTAGTTAATGTATCTCATCTACATTGTAAAGCAGATACGTTAATTATTCAATGAACCTAAAAAATGAATCTTTTCTTATATTTGAACCGGAGGGAGGGAGTATGTTTTAGTGGGCTGATATTCTGACAACTTATTTGTTGACAACATATGTACAACGTATGTCTTTCTTTCCCTCTTCAAATTGGTGTGCATGGAAAACGAGGTAGATGAAAAAAATATTAAGACCTCATAAATTGTGCTCCTTTTGTCCCAATTTATAAGAAGAAAAAAAAAACTCATTTTCTTTATCTCAAATTATAAACAAAAATGACAAGCTTTTGTCATATTTAATTATGTTATTTTAGAAATCATTTTTTTCAAAGAAAAATTAAATGCAAAATTGCATTTATTATTCTCTCCCTCTCATTTTCTCCAAAACAAATATTGTTTTTATATCTTTCCATAAAACTAATTTCAAGGAGAACACAAGAAAGTATACTTCAAATTATCATGTTTTAAGTTTTCTTAATAAGTGTGAAATAATTTTAATTTTTTTTTGTAATATGGGACGAAGGAAGTATACCAACTGCATTTTTATACGTTTGGCCGTCAATTTCATTGTTCAAGAATCATTTCTCTCTGTTTTAATCCCCCGTCAACAATCAATTTTAATGTAGTAGAGCCCACACATCCCAAAAGAGTATTATTATAAAAACTCTCTCACCTATTTAGTGGAGGGCTTAGATTACTCGTGAGAGGAAAAAATTGGAGACAATCTCCTCCCCTCTTTTGAGTTGTTACATTACATATTCCAAGCACAACTAATTGTCAAAATGATCATCAGTTAGAAAAACTCAAGCGCGACCTAGTTAAGTCTCTTTTCCTTTAGGCAAACAATCCTTTTGAACAAAGATATAATTACCTACCATCTCTGAAGCTCAGATACTTCAAAATGGATGACATACCGTATCTCCTGCGTATCATGCACTGATATCTTCCCGATACGTATTTGGAGATTATCCGATACTTTTCAGATACATCTGGGATATACTAGCAATAGGCGGTGGAAAAGTGATGTGTGCGGGCTACCTGATGTTTCTATTATATTTGGTATATATGTAATTGGCTAAGTAATGATGTTTTCTATTAGGATATATCATATATGTAATTGACTAATTGTCGCTTTCTTAATTATCAATATTACTTACATTTATATTTCTATTGTTGTTGCTGTCTGATTTGTGTCTCTTTGTTTGTTTAAGAATGATGCTATTGTTGATTGTTGTGTGAAGGCAATTTCATTGTTGTGCCTTATCGTTTTTCTATGTCTGTTTGGTCTAGGTTTTGCGCCAATTTTTTTTGCTTTTGAGTTTTAGTCCATATTTTGTATTTTGAGTTTTAATATGTAATTTAAATTTTATTTTCTATTGAAGTATCCCAGCCGTATGGTATCTTGAATTTAAAATTTTCCCGTATCAATGTCGTATCGTCTCTGTATCGTATCATGTATCTGGGCTTCATAGCTTACCATACATTTAGAATTTACTTGAGACTCTTCATCAGGTTTAATATTAAAATTTAGAGAAATGCTTCTTAGTGCGAAATGAAAAACTAGCAAAAGAAATGCACTACGTGGCAGCCAATTTTATACCACCATATTGCCTTTATTTCATCCAATCCGGAATTATAATTCTCCCAGCATAAAACACGTATGAGTTTCGTTTTTTTTCTTGTATGTAAAGTTTTGTACTATATAGCATAGCTGTAAAATTTATAACACTCCTAGAAAAAGCAAAATTAGCGAAGGAAATTAGTGACGGAAAAAATGAAATTCCTCACAAATTCTTTGGTCGCAAAATTTAGTGACGGAATTAGAGATGGATTTTACGTTTTCCCTCACTAAATATCCCTCACTAATTTTTGTTTTTTTAGTAGTGTAAGAGGAAAGATTATAACCAATGCTATGAAAAATATATGTAGTTTTCACATATTCAATAATAAAAAGAAAAGCATAACCTTTTCTTTTAACCCAGACTCTATTTATAGCTTTAGTAGACAAGTCAACATCTTTTAAAACTCTTGTAGTATGAGCAAAAAAAGTATCAAAGGAACCCTAACTTATAATATTGTTTTTCAAAGCCTCATTAGACTCTCTATATTCTAATAACTCAGCAAACAACCAAAATGACAAATTCTAGATTCCTTAATATTTAGCAACATGTTTCTTGAGTTAAGTATTGTTCTTGCCTCTCTAGTCTACCTCATTATTCTTTACTCAGGTTGTTTGAGTATTATTCTTCTGTCTCTTTAGGCTATATAAGTAATGTTCCTTCACTTATCTAGGCTGAGTTTGTGTTTGAAGTGAGTGCGAAGTAATTTTTTAGCATTTAATTTAACTCTCTTCATAGAGAATGTACAATTTAAATTCCATACCACTTGATTATATTGATGCGTACTTGATTGATTTACAACAAGTTCTAATCACACTCATCTAACACAATTTCATCCAAGCTTAAATTGTTCAAGTTTTTTTTCTTCCGAATGTAGAATTTGTTGGAACAAAGGTGAGGTTTTTGATGAAATTGAGAGAATAGAGAAGAGAGAAAAGGGATGGGATTAGAGAGATTATGTGATTGAGAGTAACGGAAAGTGTTTTTGCTTTTCAATATATGATTTCAATTACTATTGGATACAAGAGTCTATGTTGTTTATATAGCATAGTTTGTTACACTTAGTTAGTTCACTAGCAAGCAATCCCATAACAAACTCTTGACAACCTTTGTTAACTAACTAAACTAAACTTAACAAACTGAATTATATTCTAACAGAATAAGCCTTTTGATTTTCTTCTTTTCTCTCTATTATGGAAACTGTCTAATATTAAAATATTGTCAGATTCTATAAACTATTGGCATTTGCATTTCTCTTAGTTACTCATACAGAGTGAAAAAAATTCTTCTCTTGAGATGGACATTGATCAAAATTACAAGTTTATTTGACTTTTTCAACCTCGTTATTTGAAATGAAGTTTCTTTTATAGACCTTGAGAAAAAAGTCTTTTAGATAGAAGTACAAGGATCTGTTGGCATAACATAGTTTACGACATCATCAGTGTGGGACATTTCATTAGAGGTTGTTGATGAGTAAAACCGCAAGTGTACGGTTCTACCGAAGTAGTAAAAAGAGAGTATCGTTCCAATAGGGAGTTGTTCAATTTAATTTACTTCTAGAAGATGATTAGAAGAAAGTTCAGTTGTAAAGATTGGGTTTTTAAAAGAATAATAAAAAGCGCCTTGGGATTATTGGTTCATCATAATAACAAACCATTCACAAACAAACCTTAAACCTAAACTTTATATTTGACCTACTTTCTAAAGACAAGTATCAAAGCTTCCTTCGAAGTCAGTGAGTGTGTTCCTCTAGCAACCACGCCTATTCTCATGGTTGATTGCTAAACTATTCTCATGTTTCGCAACCCTTGTCTAATTTCACTTGTTCCAATATCAAAGCTCCACTGTCGGATTATGAATTGATATTTGAGATGATGAATTAACAAATACTAACCATCTGCTGTCGCATTATGAGTTTGGTATTTGTTGATTCATTATAAAAACGGTAAAATAGATTAGAAAGTAAATTTATATAAAATTAGGGTTTATGGCTTGGTTTGATTAAGATTATGTCATTAGACTTATCCAACAATTCCAAGACAAGAAAAGTCTACTCACTCATGTTCATCGTAGACATAGAAGAGAAGAAGAAGAACATAAAGTAAATAACAAGAAAGTAAAGAAGAACTTTTATTAAGAAAGACAATTGTCACTATTGAATTCCAAGAACAAAAGATGAATTGTTGTGATAGCTAGCTACTCTATTTATAGTTTACAATGACTTAAGCCATAAGAAATATAACACTAGAATGTACCACAAGAAACCACGGGCTTTTAGGTCAGAAGTAAACTAATAGGTAGCTTGTCCATGAAGCAGAAACAACAAAAGAGTATCCTGAAGGCAGACACGGCCGTGCTGCTGGTGGCACGGGCCGTGCCAAGTTCCTGACTTGGGGGTGACATATTTTTGTCCCATGTTTTCGTATTTTCGTCCCGGATCAGCTCCTAATCCTCTTTCTTTTGCTCCAAGACTCAATCTATCAATTATTTGTTCCTGAAATATAATAACTTGCAATTGAAGTAAAATAGTTCTAAAAAGGAAATAATATTAAATAAAATGAAATCAAATTTAAATAAAACGGACTCAAATAATATATTAAAAACACTAATTATTGACTCATCAGTTGTCATTGTACGACTAATGAAAATGCTCCAATAATTTTACCAACACACTTGATAAAACAGACAACATATATATTGTTCTTCCTATTTTCAAAACTTCAAAGATAGATATTGTATATGAACCAACTTGGTTCTTACAAATATGACTTGGACAATGAATGTTAGATTTTATTATTTGATTTAGAAAGAAATTGACAATTTTTACCTAAAAAAAAGATGTGTAAAAATTTGAGAAAATGATGTATATAATTTTTCTAGGGTAGTTTCTTTTTATTACATGAAAAGAATATTATATTCTTGAATATAACATAACACAATAATCCGTCCCATAAGTGTAGCTCAGTTGGTAGCTATCAGGGATATTATGTGCAGGGGTTGAGTTCGAACATCGGATTCTCCACACATAATGTGTGTGAATCTAGCCACTAGACTACATGATCCAAAAAAAAAAACATAACACAATAAACTCATTTCCCCTTGCTTTTGTTTTCTTTTTTAATATCAATAAGTATTTTGAGCTAATGGAATTGATTGGGATGACAATATAGTTGGGATGTCAGAAAGCTATGGACATAAATCGATACATATGCATATTAACGAAATTAATATTATGGCTCGATATAGATGATATTGAACAAAGAACGATTTGTTCTTGACTATGATTATCATTTTTTTTTTTTAAAAAGGGGGGGAATTATGATTTTCATTAAAGAAATTATCAAAATCATAATCATTTTCTAGTTGTCATGCTTTAAAAAACCTATTTACCTCGGGTAACAAAAATGTAGAAATGTAACTCTTCAATGGTTTCAATAGCCATTATCCTCACAATTAATTAACCAATTTGCCCCTATGGTCATTATTTTTTTTTTTTTATTGTACACTATATTTTATCTAATCAAGATCTTTATTCTTCTCACATCAATCTTGCCCCAAGGTCATTATAAATAAGTGTCAGATTAAAATCATATTTCATAAGAAACTTTTAGTTGTAACTACGATGAAAACCAATTTGATTATTTTATTGTGCTTTTATGCCTTTATTCTTATCTCTGTTGTGGCAAATGAGTCTTATGAAGAAGAGGAGCCATGTATACACCATTTTATATATAAATAGTAGTTATGTATACACCATTTTTTCCTTTTTTTTTAATATTTAATAAAAAGTTTCGGTTATTTTTCAGTGGCTGAAATAGAAGAAGAAGAGCTAAATTGCTATGGATGGTGGGTGCGTTGGAAGGATGGAGTCAAAAGCAACGACGCTTGCACCGGTGGAAACGAAAAAACCTTTCCCGATGGTGGAGGCCATGGTGGAAATTTTGTAAAATTTCTCAATAATGCAAAAAGGAACGATGAAGGAAACGGGGAGAGTGATGGAAACAACATAGGCTTTCTCATTGGTAGAAAGATGAGAGACGGTGGAAAAGAGAATGACAATTGAGGAAATAAGTCAAGCATAGGAGAAACCTCCATAAAAAACTAGGCGCATATACATGTATGATGTATACGTGCTAACACAATACTTAATATTGTATAAAATATAAAATAAAGAATGACCTTATAGTCATAATTGTTTGCTAAAAAAAATACACATAATTGACTCAATAAATGAAATATTTATTCAAATTGACTCAAAATTAAATACCATATTAATAATAATAAACTAACAACTTAATTAAAAAGACTAAAAATATGGTATGACATATTGTCATTACGTTTCACAATTTTCTATCTGAGCTATGCTATTTGTTACGATGCACGAAACAGACGATGGGTAAATTGAAAAATTAAGAAAGGATAAAAGGGGGATTTCGGGGATGCATGGATTATGATTACTGTTATTCTTGCATTTCTTCGCATTACATTTCGTAATAATTAGAATTACCCTTTCTATTTTTGGATGTCTTAGCATCTAACACACATGAAAATTTGGTTATTGAGCGATGCTATATATAGAGACTGCATTTCACGCGAATTATTCATGAGATCATGTTTTTATTTATTTTCAAGAGTATTTTTAATAATAGAACCATTACTAGTATTGGATTTGAGGCACTTGATTGATGAACCTTTTAATATTAGTCTTAGATGTTGAAATATACTTTCGACTTCTCATACACACCAAGTTTCTTTTCATCAGTAAGACATACTTGTGGCTCTATAGCAGTCTTAAACCTATTTTTTATAGGAGGGTGTATATAGAAATTTGTGTGATAGCAAATTTCACTAAAAGTGCCAACAACATTAACAAGCTTCAGCCCAGCCCTCGATATGTCAATGTTTTTGGCCTTTTGATGAAATGTGCTATATATACCCCCAAAAAACCAAATAATTCTATATACACGCCCCACATTAAAAAAAATGTGTGGCCCCGACCGGCATGGGCCCTAGGCCGTCGCACCCCCGGCCTATGTCTAGGACAGGCCCTGTTAATACCATTAATAGTAAATACACAAATTCTAAGATAAAATTTATACTTTAAACTTCTTATCAATTGTCCTTAGAGCATTTGTTAATATATATATACTCCATCTGTTTTAAAATACATGTCGCAATTTTACAACTAATCATATAGATTTTTAACTAATACTCCCTCCGGTCCTAAACATAAGAGAAGAATTATTTTTTAGGTTCATTGAATTATTAACGTATCTAGACTATAATATGAATTAAATACATCATTTATTCAATGAACCTAAAAAAGAGAATCTTCTCTTATATTTAAGATCGGAGAGAGTATATAAATACAAATGTTAGAATGTAAGATGTTTGATTTGTCTCAATGAATATTTTTAAAATATCAAATTTTTACAATTTTATAATATATAATTAAAGATATTAATGGTCAAAATTGTGTATTGACATGTGTGCAGTGATTGACAGTGACGTATATTTAGAACAAAGAGAGTATATGTGTCAAGTGAGAGGAATGTGTCATTATCATAGAGGAATAATAACTTGGTCAAATACCTCCCTGGGTCCTTTAAGTTTTATGTTTGTTTCACATAAGTCCTTTAAGTTTCTAAGGTTTCAGATAAGTCCTTTAAGTTTCGAGTTTGTTTTGGATAGGTCCTTTAAGTTTATAAGGTTTCAGATAGGTCCTTTAAGTTTTGAGTTTATTTTAGATAGATCCTTTAACTTTGGCTTAACGGAGGTTGATAGAAAGGACATATCTAAAATAAACTCGAAACTTAAAAGACCTATCCGAAACCTTATAAACTTAAAGGACCTATCCGAAACAAACTCGAAACTTAAAGGACCTATTTGAAACCTTAGAAACTTAAAGGATCTAACTGAAACAAACATGAAACTTAAAGGATCCGGGGAGGTATTTGGCATAATAGCTTTTATAACTTTATCCACTCATACACTTGCCCAACTCTTTATATAAACCTTTTTGACTAAACATGAGTCTCTTCAAATCAAAGTCCCTAGAAACCTCTCGACACTTTAGATCATTTTTATATCTTAAACAGCTTTTCTTCATTCACAATAATTTCCATTTTCCATATCTATGGCCAGATACAACAATAGCTACTTCTCTTGGGAATATTTCTCTTTCCCAATTCATCTTTGTTTCTTCACAATCATCCTTTTCTTCGTGTTAGCATTTTCATGGTACATAAACTATGAATACATGTACGAGGACATGTTTATTCAGGTGAAGATTTTGCTGGCCCTTGTGCCACTAATACTGTTGCTTGTTGTTCATTGTCTCTCAAGTGAAGGATCGTTCACTTTACCTTTGCCACAAGAGAGAGAGTCTTTGCATAGAGCTGGTGGGTCTCCATGGGGAGTTGTACTGTTGCTTGTGTTCCTTCTGTTCATGATGGCTCATCAGTCTTCTTTTCATGAACGTTGGTTTCCTTTGGTTACTAGGTGATGAAGAAGATCTTATTCTCAAAATGTACCAAATGAGTTGGTGTCTCCTTAGAATCGACACTTTAGATTGAATGTGTGTCGGTATGTTAGCCATGTGATGTATGATTACAAGGTGATGCAAATACGTGTAACTACATTAAAATATTTGTGTTTTCTTAAATTATTATTGATGTCTACATATCATAGACATGTGTCTCATAGGTTGCCATTGAAGGCTATCATGTGTGTTGTTGTCAAATTTCTGACTTAAATCTTAAAATCCAGGTTTTTGCGACTTTATTCACATTCAACGACTAAAATCCATTACAGAATCCCAAAATAGGCAAAATCCTAGCAAAATTGCACAAAATCGTGAAATCTATACAAAATCGCATGATAACGATTTTGTCCATTTTTTTTTATACATTTAAGTATAAGTATTTTTAGGATTTTCGATTTTGCTCTTTCCTTTCGACCTAAAGCAAAATATCAATTTTGACAACCTTGATCCTATGAACCATATGTAATATTTTGTAAATATAGTAATTTATAAGTACCTTTGCAAGTCTTGAGATTTACTGACCTATATTTTACCAAAACAATAATACATGTATAGTAACTTCCTCTTGTCTCACTTTTGTTTAAAGCAGAGCAAAACATAGTTAAATTATAATGCATAAAATTTTGTTATTGCGCAACTCTAACCTTCATCTATGTTTGTGTTTCCTTTCGTATACGTCTTTATATTGTCATTAGCTATGTAGCCTCTAACCTCTTTTTGATTAATTGATCTGTCGGCAGAGTAAGAGGCATAAGAAATTGAGATCAAGAAAATTCATCTTTCTAAATATATCAAAATATAAGCAACAGAAAATTATATTATTGTTCTAACACATATGTCACTTTAACTAGTGTTCAACAATAGATAGATGACGTTCACAATAATTGACAATAATCTTTGCAAAGTATTGCCGAACATAAGAATCGTGAAATTACTATAAATTAGCTATTACTTTGTTGAGTAGAGAAAGGATTGATTTCTTGGATAATGTGATTTAGATAAACATTATAAAAACTGTGATTAATAATGATAAAAAGATGTTAAGGATGAGTATATCGTTCTCCCTCTGGATATTCTCTTTTTCCATTGATGTCGTGACTTGGCCTTAATATTGCTTCATCGATTTTATTCCAGTAAAAAAGCTAAGAACCTTCGTAATGTAAATTTTAACTTATTAAAGAGAATGTTATTGAAAATGAACCATCATATGGGGAAAGTTTACTACATAGTTACAAACATAAATGAATAGTATTTGAGCACACATATATTAATAGAATTTTTTTAATTATAAAAAAGAAATTGATAATAATATAATATAGTATTTTGAGAAAAATCTTTTTTATGTATGTATAACCAAAAACTATTTATTTATGTTTGTGTCCATACAAAAATGCCTCTCTATGGTATGATAAATATGTTAACTTAGTAAATTTGTCCTAAAATGTTTTCGTGAGCTTAGCTCAATTGGCAGAGATAATGCATAATAAATGCAAAGTTCGGGGTTCAACTCCTGGACACCACCAAAAAAAAAAAAGTCCTAAAATCACGTATTTTATGACGAATGCAGACAAAACATAATTTTATTCAAACCTTGCCTGGGCATTGTGGCACGTTATGACATTGTCCAACAAGGCTTTTGTGGGGAGAAGTTTTACCTTGTACCCCTACATCTATACCCTCACCCCCTACATTTTACTTGAATTGCCTACATTACCCTTCAATATAAAGTTCAAACACCAATTTTATTTTTTTTCTCCAAAATTTGCCGGTTCATCCTATGTGAAAACCTTCCGGAAAACACATTCTAAGTTTTTCGGGTACGACAAAGCATGAATTCATCTCTCCTCTCCAAAATCTCATCTTCTTGTCAAGAATCTCGTCTCGGGCTCAACGTCTTCTCGTCCATAATCATCAGTTTTTTGTGATAGCTAGTTTTTCAGAATTAATTCTTTCCGTTTCAATTTGTCTTTGCGTTTATATAACAGATTTGGATTAGCGGATTATTCTGATTAATTTCGGATGAGACAACGATAGTAAGTTTTCCAAAATCAATTATGAGGTTCAATTTGTCTTTGTGTTTTCACATTGAACACGTTTTCGGATTTGATTATTAATAATGCAGTCGACCTTCTTCACCATCCATATTCAGTTGCTACTATTAATACTGGTTACAGTAATTATTACGGTGACCTATTTGATTTGATTTAATAGTTAGTTTATTCACATTAGTTGTTATAGGAACACTAGTTAGGATGATGAGCAACTGATAAAGCAACGAACCCCAACGAAAGAACAATTTTTTTTTCCCAACAATTTAATAGTTTATTCACATTGGTTTTTGTATGATTATTCATATTGTTGTTGTTGTATGAACAGTGCTTTATGGAGAACTACATAAAGTACAAACTGGAAATATTTAAAATAGTTTTTCGGAAAACATGTATCTGCATTGCTATCTAGGGGGTGAACTCATGTTGGACAGAAATTTTGATAGTAAGGGTTGAAAAAAAAAAGTTCAACAAAAAAAAGGGTAAAATTGCATTTTTGTTAATTTGTAAGGGTGAGAGTATAGATGTAGGGGTATATGGTAAAATTTTCTTTGTGGGGAGTGGATTCTCTCGAGGAGAAATGCCTCCAGTTTTCTAGAGTGCCTAATTGTCCACCTTTAATTATACTCTCTCTCATTTTTATTATCACAAACACATTCCCTCACCTATTTAATAGAGGGTTAATGGAGGGCTTAGATTACACATGAGTGAAAAAACTGTAGACAATCTCCTCCTGCTTTTGTGGGTGACTGGGTGTGTTCCCCAGTCAAGTGGGAGCTCACACTAATCAAAAGAAAAGCTGCGTGTCACTACAACAAAAACTATTTAAGTGGCAATTATTAGTGATAATGATACGAGAAAGATCAAGGAGGAGTAATGTAAGTGGCCTTTAGTGGCAATTACTTAATTATCGAGCTCTCCATTTATTTATTTTTGACAGACGAGCTCTCCTTTTATAAATGTATATAATGGACTTCTCGCCTGTAAATGTTAATAGTAGTGTCAATAATAGGCTACATGGCTTAATCGACCTCTCTACCAATAAATATTAAGTTGGAGTCTCTTCAATCCATCGTAGTACTACTCTCGCTCAAACATGCTTAGTTGTAGATTCGATGCATTAGTATTGTTATGAACGCACATAATTGTTTCAATGAAGATAGTATAAATGATTACATAATTTTAGTTAATTTATTACAACTTATACACATGTTTCTTAACCTCCAAGGAACAAGGTTGTGATTATTCTTGAAAGCAAGAATAATCAATTGACAATATCTTTCCAAGCAAAGAGATATCCAACTCTTTTTTAAGGTGATCTCAATTCCATATGCATGCATATCTCTAGTAAGTTCAGCTTAAAAAGCATTAGATACATTTAAATTTTGAGCAAATTAATCCACAACAAAAAAAACTTATATCTCTGAAAATACCACCACAAGCAACTGGTCAAGGGCAACCTTTTCATGTGCCATCTATTTTGCATTTGATGCAAGAAACAAGGGACGAAGAGAAGGGTGCCGTATAAAAAAATTTATCTAAGGAGATTTTGGAGCATCAATAAAAATCAAAAAAGGCTTGTGATTGTGAATCACAAATTCATGCATATCTGAAAATGAGGAACCTATAGAGTGGTTTCCAACAAGAGAAGTATTAAATTGAGAGGCTGATGTCGAATAAATAAACTTGTTATGAAACCTCTTCTTCTTTCTACAAAACAATATCACATAAATTAAATTGATAATAGCAGAAACAATATATTGTTACACCAAAAACATTGTATCAAAATTTTCTTCCACGTGACATCTGTAATTATTTAAATAGTGGTTGGTTGTATTCATATTTCACAAGAAAATCTCAATTATAGCAAGGATGAAAACCAAGCATTTATTCTTATTGTGCTTCTATGCACTACTTCTTATCTTTGTTGTGGTAATCGAGCCTTCTGAAAATATGAAACAAAGTAGATAATATTTATTTAAACAATTTTTTCTTTTGTTTATATCGAATAAAATATAATTATTTAAATTGAAAAATCAGTAATAAGTGATCTTTTTGTGTGTATTAGTTCAATAATAAGTGTGTGAATATTTATATTTAATTACTTCTTTCTATTGATCTATTTAAATATTTATTTTACCATAATTATCTTGATATATTTGCAATATTGTGATTAATTCTATTATATGTGTTCTTGCCAGGGCCGGACCTTGTGGTGTCCAAGGAGCTCAATGGAATCAGGTCTCCCCAAGGTATGGGATTAAAAAAAAAAAGAAATTATAGTCCAATAGTACTACTAAGTACTACCCCACTAAAAACAAAAATTCCTTACTCTCTATCACGCGTTCCATCACCATCACTCCATCAGACTTTCCTTTTCTTCTTCCCAGATTTAATTTCCTTTTCCTCTTTTGTTGTCTTGTTTTAGGCCTATTAGAATTGAGTCCTCTTGCTTTTGGTGTTAGGTGGGTGTTTTTTGGGAGGGTGGTTTGAGGTTCCTTATGTATACAGTAATGATTTTCATCTTTGGGTGTATCGCATATATACGACACCTTGTATTTATCTTTTAAAAAATTTAAATATATAGAACATTGTTCTTTTAAAAAAATTACATTTTTATTTTATTACGGGCATCTTTTCAATTACAGAGCCGAGTCACCGGATTCGTAGGAACGACCCTGGTTCTTGCTACGAGTGATGATTTTATTCATAATTATTGAATTTAGTAATTGATATATTATGTTTATTTTATCATTGCAATTATTTTCCAAAACTAATAGTATTGGATACTTCAGTGATAATGATTTAGTTGTGGGAGAGAAAAATAAGTAACTGGGTATGTGTATTATTTATTAAAGGTGTTCAAAATCAAACTAACTCAAAATAAATTGCAAATTGAACCAATTAAAATCAAAAACTTTAAAAAATAGTGTTTGGTTTTGATGTGTTTAGGTAAATTTTTCACTCAACCACACGGATTGGTTTGATTTGTTGTTTTTATTTTACCACTTGAATCAAACAAGACTGAATCGCAAACTCACTTAATTAGCGGTATTAAATTAGTAACTTGGTCTAAATACTCAGTCCAACCCAAACATACACTTCACATGTTCCTTTGTAACACTTAATGATTAGTCTGTAAATTATATCACTTGTTATTAATTATATTAAACTCTAAATCTGTCAATGTTGTTCAAAATCAAAATCCGTTTTACGTATTCACAAATTTTAAAAATGTAAATATTTAACTCATACAATTTTAGAGGGAAAATTAATGATTTTCTGCGTCTAGATAGAAACTAGAAATAAATGCTTATAGTTGGACGTACGATTATTATAGTTTCACCACGTAAACAAACATAGACTTAGACTATTAAATACATGAAGGGACATGACTCCAAATTATAACTTGAAAATAGAAAATATGGGCCATCTTTCGAATAAGCAAGACGCAAGTTTCCCAATGATATGATCCCAATTTCTTTGTATGACACAGACACAAACCGAAACTAATGCATTCTAGGTTGTTTTTCTCATCCTTGATTTTCTCTTCTTCACACGTTCTGGTCGACCTAGACAGCATTGTGGCATCATCCTATTGGACAACACCATTTGTCCTCAACTTCTGATCACACTGTCACTTTACTACTGGTGGGATAATCTTGATGCATCCTCACAATAAATAAAAAAACAAAGAAGCAATAGTAGAGAAAAAAAAGTTACATGAACACCAATAGTAGAGAAAAAAAAGTTTTATCCTCACAATATAAAGTGTGATTAATTCAAAGCCACTATATACCTCAAAACTATGGCAAGATACAACAATAGCTACTATTTCTGGGAATATTTATCTTTCCCAGTTCATCTTTGTTTATTCATGTTCATCCTTTTCTTTGTGTTAGCATTTTCATGGTACATAAAGTATGAGTACGTGTACGAGGATAAGTTTATTCGGCTGAAGATTTTGCTGGCCCTTGTGCCACTAATGTTGTTGCTTGTTGTTCATTGTCTCTCAAGTGGAGAATCGTTCACTTTACCTTTGCCAGATGAGAGGGAATCATTGCATAGAGCTGGTGGATCTCCATGGGGAGTGGCACTCTTGCTTGTGTTCCTTTTGTTTATGATTGCCTATCAGTCTTCTTTTCATGAACGTTGGTTTCCTTTGGCTACAAGATGAAGATCTCATTCTCAACTAGTGCGGAATGAGTTGGTATCTATATAAAACCGCGACACTTCAGGTTGGAGGTCTGATACCGACATGATACTGACATATATAGTTACGTTCAATCACTCTCGTTTTGTTAAAGAAATATTATTGTGTAGGAGCTAATGTCAGTATTATGTCTAATATCTATGCTTGTGTCATTACTTCATCGGTTGTCGTTGGTCAGTGTGTGTGAACTCTATGTAATATTTTTCATAGAATAATTTTCATGAAGTTTGTTAAAATAATTGGTTTTTTTAGATAATTGTTTAGTGATTCATAACTATAAGGATTGGTCATGGGATATCTAACCCACATAATTTATTTGTCATCAAAACTTAGTCGATTGGTAGGGATAAGGATATTTAACCCACATCGTATGGAGATGTGAGTTCAGCCTTTATAGCTAAAGAGAGGACTTTGAAGATCATGAACCCCAAGATACATTTGATTCATATTATATGCCATCACAATCCAGTGAATGCACGCATCTTGGTGAATGTTGATCGACAACGTTCAAAATTTAAAGTTTGATATTTTTTATTTAAAATACAAATATCATAATCTATCTTAAAATTTGAACCGTCTAATCTTAATCCAACATACAAGATGTGTATAGCGGCATGCAATGTTTCTTTCATCTCACGATGTTATAAGGGCACCACAAAATATGTTAAGATAGGCACCACAAAATATTATCGATCTAAGACAAGTACTTTGATAAGTGTTCGACAATAGATAGATGACAATAACCAGAACATGGTGTTAGATGGCAAATTTATATTCGTCGAAAATAAGACAAGTGATGAATTTGATGTTTGCGAATGAATAAGAAGCATTAAACAATCAAGAACAAAAGATAAAGTTTCTTGCACAGCAAGTTCTTAAGTATACCGTTATTTTTCTTATTTGTTTAATTCAAGTTCTTGCTTTTTAATTCAAATTTCTTTTGTCTTCTACGTAGTGTTTGTTTATATTGTTCTTGATTAAATTTTTCTTTTACTTATCTTTCATCTACATAAGGGATGGCAAGGGCCCCCAATGGGTAGGGTACTATAATGCCCGTCCCCGTACTCGCGTTTGTAAAAAATGCTCGTACCCGAACCCATACCCTCGTGGGCAACAATTTTACTGCCCGTATCCGCGCCCACTACCCGCACTTTAATACAAAAAACAATAAAAAAGAAAAGAAACATAACTGAATTTAAATCAATACATAAAATTTTGCAAATAATAGTATTTTGCCAAATCAAAAGCATTCAAAGTTTGTATCAAAAACCAAATAAAAAGCATTCAAAGTCTGTATGAAAAAAAGTGCATAATATGATAGATTTCAAACAAAATATAGTCATGAACTTGTGACTCCTTAGCTCATGTTCTCCATTTCCTGAGGAAAAAAAAATACAATTCCCATAAAAAAGTGTAGTTATATTATATGTTAAAAATTATAAAGTCTTAATAATAAGATGCCACTAAATTTGCTATAATTGTTTACCTCATCTTTAGAATTAGACTTTTGAAAAGAATGCAAACATTTGTCTTTCACATGTAGATATTGTTTTGGCCCAATTATCCCAATAGAAGCTAGAATAAAAAATAAAATTGATAGTTAGACCAAATACAATTTCATTAAATAAGTATATAAATATAACACTGGTTACCTTTCTTTTCTTGTTTCAACCAACTTTGTGCACACATAAGCGCCTCCAAAGTATTTTCATGAAGTCTAGAACGATGAGGACACAACAGCCTACCGCCTGTGCTAAAAGCAAATTCAGAAGCAACTGTTGAAATTGGGATGGCCAAAATATCTTTAGCGATTTTTTGCAATGTGGGATACTTGATCCCATTTGTTTTCCACCATCCAAGTATATCAAATGTAGCACTCCTAGGCAATACTTTCTCCTCCAAGTAGATATCTAACTCAGACTTTGATTGTATATCACTAGTATCATTGACAAATGAGTCATAACCACTTAGATAATTGTTACTAGGAACATTATCTAAATTTGAATCATTATCATTGGACTTTTCAGTTGAACCTCCAACCATCCCATTGGTTTTAGCTTGGTATTCTTCAAACACTGACAAGCATAACTGCTTAATGTTGCTAATTTCAACCGAAGACATACTTCCATAAAGCAAAGGAAAGAAGTACTCTAAAACTTCATTTTATATCTTGGATCCAAAAGACTGGCAATTCCCATGATTCCATGAATAACTGACCAATATTTGTCAAACTTAAGAATCATTCTTGAAGCCATATTTCTAATAGCTTCCATTGAGCAAGTCTCCCATTGCATTAGAGATAGCTTTATTTCACAAACCAAAGGAAAAAATATGTTTGTTGTGGGATATTGTGTACCTGAAAACATCACAGTTACACGATTAAAGACTTCCAATCTACTACAAATTTCTTTTGCAGTTTCCCACTCACTTGTGGTAGGCAAAGATGTATACAAATGCTCTCTTCTTGTTTTCAAACGAATAAAAACATCTTTATAAGCCAATGCAACAACAAGCATGTGATAAGTAGAATTCCATCTAGTTTTGCAATCAAGAATAAGTTTCTTTGTGATTGAAACTTTTATTTGACGTGCTGCTTCTCTAAAAGTTTGTTCTCTCTTAGGTGTGGCTGTCCAAAAAGCCACACTATTCCTAACCTTCTCTATGCCATCTCCAAGAACACTCAAACCATCTTGAGCAATTAAATTTAGAATATGTGCGCAACATCTCAAATGAAATAACTGACCATCAAGCATAAGAGTAGAACAATCAAGCTTGTTTAGCAACATACCAATAGCAGAATCATTAGTGTTACAGTTATCCAAAGTGATGGTTGACAACTTTCTATCAATGTTCCAATCTATCATGCACTCAACCAACTTGTCTGAAATAACTTCAGCTGTATGTGGACATTCTACATACACAAACCTATTATGCAAATTAATTTATTAGATATTAATATATTACAAAATGCTATATGTAAGATAAAGTTAAAAAAAAAATGTAGATATCATACCTTAAGATGCGATTTTGCATTCCCCAATCATCATCAATGTAGTGAGTTGTAATGGTCATATACCCTTTCTTTTGGTTACTAGTTGTCCACATATCTGATGTTAAAGCAACTTTACTCCCAATCTTGTCTATGAGTCCCATAGTCTTCAACTTTTCATTTTCATAGATTTTGATAATATCACTTTTAACCGTGTTTCTACTAGGAACCTTAAACAAAGGTTGAAGACCTTCTGAATATGCTCTAAACCCCAAATGATCCACTATTGAAAGTGGATACTCATGAATTATTATCATACTAGCAAGATCTTTTCTTGATTTTTCAGGATCAAAATGGTAGTTACTTAGATAAGTAGATGACCCATCTTTCTTCTTTTGTTCTCTCAACAAGATTGTCTGTCTTATATCCTTGTACAACCTTCTTGCACAAGTCTCATAATGTCTACTCAAATGATGAGTTCCATCATTTCTTCTACCCGTCAAAGCCTTGCTGCAATAATTGCATACAGCTTTTTCCAGTCCATTAATTATTTTTCTTTTGAAGTGGTTCCAAACAACTGATGTCTTTTTTCTTTTGCCATCAGCAGTCAATTCACAAGTATCAACATCAGCATTAATAGGAAAAACACTATCAGTTGGGGGTTGAGATTGATCTCTCTCAGAATCTCCCACATTATCACCATGAGTGTTTCCAGGTTGTGTGGGAGAAGAGTTGTTGTTAGGCTCCGTTGTTTGAATGATTCCTTGAGGAGTTTCCATCTAAAAATAATAAATTATTAATGGTTGATACTTTGTTTAGGTTCACATATGAGGAAAAATGATATATAATAATCAAGAATATTAACTAATATTTTTTATAAGACAAATTATTTGATTACTACGCAACACAACTAAATATATACACACTCCCATATTTCTAGATTACTACAAGGTGGATGTGTTTTGTGAATTGTGATAGTTTAAATTTTCTATAGTTTAGGCCACAACTCTATATATGCATTCTGATGGTAGATAGGATCTTTATCTCTATATATACACACTATAATATTTCTAGATTAGATGATATCTATGATCATAACACAAGTAGCACCGATGGAAAAAGAGTACACAAAAAACTCAAAGCAAAATAGCTAGCCCATGATCAAAACATGAATTATGAAACATCAACTTGATTTCTATACTAATAAGACCATATTAT
>Ga0315914_1002156_pt1 | contig 30132 bp, 15 predicted proteins | sample MpolenodulesMG_FD_203920 | JGI IMG/M metagenome (GOLD analysis project Ga0315914, IMG submission 203920) | Medicago polymorpha root nodule microbial communities from Los Angeles, California, United States - elongated nodules | ecosystem: Host-associated > Plants > Roots > Nodule | place: USA...
TCATTGACAACTTAATTATCATTAAATTAACATACCCAAACATTACATCAAAACCTAAACACGAATTTCACCAATTAAATTCACAATAATCACTTTTTCACAAATAAGCACTTATGGGTTTAAGAAGAAAAAGAGATTATACAAAAGATTATGAATGAAAACTAGCCCCCTTACCTCAATAAGCAATAATCCTAGCAAAAGCTTCAATTAAGCTCCTAGAATCTCTATCACCTCTTGGTTCCTCAAGCTTCTCTCTTCAAACCCTCTTCTCTTCCTCTTGCTCTTTCTCTCTCTCTCTACCTCTTCTCAAAATTTTGTAAAATAATTGTGAACCCTAATTTTCTTAAAGACTAATGCTTAATAGTCTCTACACAATTGGGCTTAACCCTCTTAATGTTTTAATGGGCTTACTACACTTATAAACTAATTCCCAAAGTTTCTATCCACTAACGGTTAAAAGTTATCGAATAATTACTGGTTCAAAACTAATTACCACTACCGAATAGTAACTTAGTAAAATGATGGTTCTCACTTGAAACACTAATAATAACCCTCACCATGAAATTACCAATTTACCCTTGCTCACAAAATGACCAACATACCCCTGAGTCTAAAATGACTATAATACCCTTCTACACCGAAATCCACTAACCCTAACCCAAAATACACACAGAGGCAATTAATCATATATAAGCACATATAAACACATATAAATAAATAACAAAATAAATCTAGCGAAAAACGGGCTGTTACAAGGTACATTCATGTGACGACTAGAGTGGGCAAATGTCGTGACCAACCCTACTGGATTTAGGAGACACATGTGTGTATCATATAAAAGAGTATGGATGTGAATATAGGTTCCTTTCACCAAGGCGGACCCGCTTGAATGTACAATGGTAAATTAGTCGTTTCTCTGCTATAAATTTGATGAATGATTCTTAAGCATAACTCCCGAAAAGGTAAGTTTTTCCTGAAAAAATGCAAAAAAATAAATTATGCTTTTCTTTCTTTACTTAAGGACAAGAAACAGTTGAAGTTGGGGGTTGTGATGACACGTCATCTTACGTTATTCTTAGCATGTTTTTAAGTTATTTTCAGTAGGATTTAGCAGCAAAAAGGAGGAGTATTTGAATGATTGTGATTTCAGGACTTTTGTAATGTTTTCTACATTTGAGTCAGTAATTTTAGTTTTCCTGAAACATAGCAATTTTAGGGGATTTTTGAAGTAATTCATGAAGAAATCATGCAAATTGGCAAATCAAGAACAACTGAAGAATTGTGAAGATTCAAGAAACAAGAAATAGATTCAAGAGGCCTCAAAAGACTTACAAATGGGAGGAATTTTGTTCCCAAAGTAGTGAGGAAAGTTATTTGAAGACAAATACCTAAAAATGACAGAAAATCGGAGATTGGGCCCGGAAGAGAGACAAAATGCGCCTAGGGCATTTGAAAAATGCTTAGGGCATGATTTAGAAAGCCATGCGCGTAGGGAATTTACCATGCGTCTAGGGCATGAAACTTGAGTCACTCTCATGCGCATAGAGATTTTTCTATGCGCCCCGTGCATGCAAAAAGTCGGGGCACAACTTTCTTTTCCTGCGTCTGTTTTGGGTAAAGCCCACACTTTTATCCCAAACCTAGATAGAAACTCTCACTATAAATACCAACCTTCCTTATTCATAAATTTTTTTTCAAAACTGTGGCAGTTCAAGAGGAAGGCAACTTTGTAGCTTCAGAGAGTTTCTATCTTCTCATTGATTTTCTAGGGTATGTTTTTATCTTTAGTAATTTGTTTTTAGTTACCATGTATAACTTAGGTTAGAGTTCTAAGATGAACCTCTGAATATATTTGTTGGATATTTATTTATTTAATATGTCGTTTAATTTATTTATTCTTTTGTTCGCTATTAAGTTTTATAAGGAAGTGGTTTATTTTTGTGAGAGGTGCAACCCTAGATTAGGTACTTAGGTTGTGACAGGACCTAATATTACTATCACTAACTAGATGTTTATCCTGATATTTATGTCCCTTTACTGATAACTATCTATCTAGGAAGTAATTAATTATTAATTAGCCAAAGATAGTGGAATAATGTTTAACCCTAGAATAGGTACTTAGTGGATGATGCCCATTGAGTCTGGTGGTTCCTTACTGAACCTAGGAATTAATTGGTTAATAATTAGGGAAATAGGTACCTAGCTGTCTAACTTAAGCTATAACCTAACAGAACAATTCTTTTGAAACCTTTCGTAAGGTATACGTAGATTAGGGCTGCCCATTTGTAGAACTACTAAGAAAACGTAGAAAGAGTGTGTTATGAGTGTCCTAAGATTTATAGATAGGCAGACCTAAGGGAACCTTGGTCTTCATTGCCTTAGGAAATATTGGAAAGCCAATATAAAGTTTACGTATAGATTACCTTTGTATTAGCAAGACCCCGCACGTAAGGATCACCGTGCGATCAACGGCTGCAGTTAGCCATCAGAAGGATAGTCCAAAGTAGGTTAGTAACGTCCCAACAGCCTCATCACTTGTATTGTCTACCTAAGATAAATAAACGCGACACTTTTACTTAATATCCAACAACGAATATACAGAGGGAATTCGAAGAATCCTAACCGCTGCTTACATTTATGCAACCAAAACAGGTAAACTTGCTCTGTTGCAAACAGATAAATTTGTAACCTAACTTTTATACCGTCAACCTACAAAAGTAAGTAACACAAATTGTTTGGACAAAACGACAATCCCCGTGGATACAATACTCTACTTATCACTTTATTACTTGGTAAACAATTTGTTACACTTTCCATATTTGCAAACGCATCAAGGGTCGTCCGGCTCAAATGAGTGCCTCCTACTCACGAGCTGAATCAAAGCTTACCAACAACACTTCAAGGTTCGTCCAACTTAGCTCGCCAAACAGACGCCACAATCTTTGCGGGAAGGCTTCAGTTCCAAACATAACGCATAAGACTAAGTCGTCAATGAACGCCTTTGATCAAGCGCCTCCTTTCTCTGCTCAAGACATTGAGTGATAAAGACATCAACGGATTGGGGGGCAACTATTCTGGACCACTCACACGGCTACACATGTACAATATTACGCCGCCTCAAGGCTTCACACTCAAAAGAGCATGCCAACTCGCCTGTGTCGTGCCACACTGGAGCACGCCTTCCTGCTGGGATCACACTACACGTGTCCACTCCCGCTCCTAATCATACGCCGCATAACCCAGAGACGGTTATGCCAATAGGGCGCCTATATATGGGTGAATTTGCTTCACCCTCAAGCTACACAACACTTTTCACAACTCTTCTAAGACTTATCTCTCAGTTCGATTACAGACTTGATCATCATAGTGCTAACGTCCCTGCAGGCACCTTTCATTCCAGCGCAGAAGACGCTTCGCCGCCGCACCGGAAGCCGTTACCAATCATCGGAGCATTCTCTACAACCGTTGCAACTCAATTGTTCTCACCGGACAAATCTAAAACCATTTTTCAAAGAAAGACGAAATTAAAGCTCATATATACCTTTCAAAACCATTTCATAATCATTGTTATAGAAAACAAGCCCTAACCCTACCATTTTATTTGATATGATAAAAGCAAGTCTCGGGAAATTTCATGTTCTTGAACGTTTTTTAACCCTGTTTCAATTCAATTCACATAATCAATCTTAATCCATTCCATTTGATGTTCCATTAGGTTTAGAAGTGAAAACAAAAACTAAACACATCAAAAGAATCATTTAGGGATGTCCAAAAATGGCCCCAACTTCCTAGAACATCCAAAATTGTGGGTTCCGTTTTGCGTCACTCGCCACGAGAAGTGATTACTCGCCACGGCGAGTTGCACAACACAGAGTTTTAGGTTCCTCTCGGGAACTCACTCCAAATTTTCAAGTTATTAAATGTTTTTATTCTCATGCCTGGGATTGCAGAAGGAATAAAAGACTGGAGCAACAGCTAATTCAGAGGAATTTAAAGGCATTGGATGCTTATCCACTGAAGAACCCAGAAAAAGGACATAGTACAATTGTACAACCACTAGTCCACTCTTCATGTCTGCAATGGTACAACATAACAGCTATATCAACGCTGATGTCTCTCTACTCTTTAAATGGATTTGAAATTGTTCCTTCAAAGGACAATAACCATATCAGGCAACAAATCATTGGTGATTTGATCAAGCTCCAACAACGACTCTTTTTGATGTGCTGGCACTTTACAAGGTTCATTTTCACACCTCTATATAAAGGAGTGAAGACTTGAAGATTGTAAGAGACTCACAACAATTTTACAAGTGCCAAACCTCTGCAGAAATTGTTTCACATCAAAGTTCATTAAGAATTTCATAACAACTTTCATATCTTAGAAATTCTATAGTCTTTTAAGAGTCTGTATTTGATTTGTATTGTGTACACCACTGGTTGTATATCAAGTGTTCAATCTCAAAGAATTTTCTTTGTAATTCTGTTCGAATAGAAGTCTCTTGCAGTTGTCCTTGAGCATAGTAAGTTTCTTGCAGTTGTGCTTGAGCATAGGAAACCTCTTGCAGTTGTGCTTGAGTAGTTTGAAGTCTCTTGCTTTTAGGCTTGAGCGGTTGTAATCAGATATTGATTTTAGTGAACTCTCATTGGAAGTGCAAGGAGGAGTGGACTACTTCCGGATTGTAGAAGGAACCAGTATAAATTGCTTTCTGTCTTTCTTTTTTCTCTCTCTTTATTTATCTACTGCAACTAGACTCTGAATACTACTTCAGAGGCTGAACTCTATCAGGTTCTAAACAGTGATTTCAGTTTTAGGAGAAGAAAAAGAAAACACAATTCAACCCCCCCTTCTTGTGTTTTTCAAACCTTCAATTGGTATCTAGAGCCTTGGTCTGTTGTCTTAGCACCTAACAATGTAACAAATAAAGATCTGAGAAAAACATGTATGGTGAAAGTTCCATTCCTGGAAACAATGCTATTCCTTATGATTATAGTACTTTTGATGACAAGAAGTCTGACTCCAGCAAAGCTCCAAGGTTTAATGGAAATCCTGAAGAATTTTCCTACTGGAAAACCAATATGTATAGTCACATAATGGGTTTAGATGATGAACTATGGGATATTCTTGAAGATGGTGTTGTTGACTTAGCCCTTGATGAAGAAGAAGCTGCTATTGATAGAAAGAAACATACTCCTGCTCAGAAGAAGCTGTACAAGAAACATCACAAGATCATAGGAATCCTTGTTGCTTCTATACCCCACACAGAGTACATGAAGATGAGTGAAAAATCTACTGCAAAGGCAATGTTTGCTTCACTTTGTGCAAACCATGAAGGTAGTAAGAAGGTTAGAGAAGCAAAGGCTACCATGCTTGTTCATCAGTATGAGTTGTTCAAGATGAAAGATGATGAAAGTATTGAGGAAATGTACTCAAGATTTCAGACTCTAGTCTCTGGACTTTAAATATTGAAGAAAAACTATGTAGCTTCTGATCATGTTAGCAAGATTCTAAGAAGCTTGCCTGCTAGATAGAGACCTAAGGTTACTGCTATTGAGAAAGCTAAAGATTTAAACACTCCAAGTGTTGAAGATCTTATGAGCTCTCTCAAGGTTCATGAGATGATTCTTAATGAACATGAGTCTGCTAAGAAGACTAAATCTATTGCTCTTCCATCTAAAGGAAAGTCCTCAAAAGCTCTCAAAGTTATTGAGTGTGAAGATGAATCCCATGATGGAGATTTTAATGAAGACCCTGCTGTTGTTGAGAAGATGGCTATGATTTCCAACAAGAGTCAGTTCCTGGCTAAGAAGAACAAGAAGCTTTTGAGCAGAAGAAGTGGTTACAAAGGATCCAAGAAGGAAGATCAGAAAGGTTGCTTCAACTGAAAGAAGCCTGGACATTTCATTGTTAACTGCCTTGATCTTCAAAAGGAAAAATCAATGGAGAAGTCAAAGAAACCAACTTTCAAATCAAGCAAGTTCAGGCAACAGATTAAGCAGAGTTTAATGGCAATCTGGGAAGATTAAGACAGTGAATCTGGGTCTAACAAGAAAGAAGTTGGAGATGAAGCAAATGTAGCTATGGGGTTAGTGGCAACAGTGACTTTAGAAGTTGAACTTAAATCAGACTTTGAAGATGAAAATGAGGTAATTCTCAAATTCCCAGAGAGGAACTTATTGAGTCACTTAAAGAGCTTCTCACACACTTTGAACACAGAACCAATGAGTTGACAGATTTAAAAGATAAATATGTTGATTTAATGAAACAACAAGAAAAGACTCTATTGGATCTAAAAGCTTTTGAGGAAGGACTTAGAGGTTTTTACTTCATTTGTAAAACTTATGACGAAAAGCTCAAGTATCTTTGTCAGAAGCTACAAGAAAAGTGTGATGGGAAACCTTTAAGTAAACATGAAATTGCTCTTGAAGATTTAATTATATCTGGCATTGACAGAAGCAAAGTAGCTTCTATAATTAATAACATTTACAAGAACAATGGTAAAGGGATTGGATTCTTTGAAGGGAAACCTAATGAAATCAGTCTCAAAGCATGTTATGAATGCATTAAGGAAGGTTTGAAAAATTTCTTTGTACTTAAAAGTACTAAATCTGAAATTGTTGTCGAGTCAAAACCTTATGCTTCTAGCTCTAAGACTAAGACTGTGTCAAAGTCAAAGAACTCTAAGACTAATGTAATGACCGACTCTGATTCTAAGACTCCAAAGATTAAGATTGTGAAGAGATCAGAACCTATAACTCAGAGTCTGATGAACTCAGAGTCTGGTATCTTAAAGTTTAAGTTTCAAAGGAGGAAAACAATTGTTGTTGTAGGAACAAAATGTGTTTAACATTACCCTTTTAAGTTTTGATGATAACAAGGTATTAAAAGTGTCAATTGGATATGCTAATATTTGTTCAAGTGTGCAGGACCATAGACAAAAAATTTAGTGTCTTTAATTTCAAGTATAGGTTCTGAAGAACAAATAAGAGCAATGGAATCAACAAGAAGGAAGCATGTGCTGCAAGAAAGAGGTTCTGAAGACAAGCGGTTCTGAAGAAGCTGACGTCATCAGAAGCACCTCTTCAAAAGCAGTTCACTAGAAGCTGACGTCATCAGAGGTTCTGAAGATCATTAGAAGCTGAAAGACTGAAGAACTTCAAATATTGTTGAAGAAAAGATTTAATTACGCCTATCATCAGAAAAGACTAGAAAAATGAAGCAACAGCTATTTCAAATGGATTTGAAGGCATTGGATGCTTATTCTTTGGAGAGCGTTGAAAAAGGACATTTGTAAAAGCATTGAAGGCATGTACACAACTACTTTGCATGAAACATCAGTTAGAGGATTATTATATTAATATAAACAATATTCTCATTTATTGTGATAATACTGCTGCTATTTGTTTGTCAAAGAATCCAGTCTTACATTCAAGAGCCAAGCATATTGAGATCAAGCATCATTTTATAAGAGACTATGTTCAAAAAGGTATTTTGGATATACAATTCATTGACACTGAACATCAATGGGCTGAAATATTCACTGAACCTTTAACTGTTGAAAGATTTGATTTTTTAAAGAAAAATTTGAATATACACTTTTTATGTTATTAATGCTTACTAGTGAATGGGAATTCAGAATCTTAAGTTGCTCAGAAGCTAAGGTCCATCAGACTCTCTGAACTAAGACTCTAAGGAAAGCAAGCTTCTGATGACGTCAACATCTGAACTCCAGAGTTTGGACTCCTTGCTTCTGATAGCTATGTTAGTGGAAACGTTAGAAGTTACTTTTTGGTAACATCTGTCCCACTAATGTAACAGTTACTCTAAGACCCTCTAACATGGTTTATTTGTATTGGTTTATAACTTAAAAGGGCTATGATGAATTTTCTGCTTTGAATGCACTATCTCGCGCCTTATAGTCATTAATGTTTCTGTTTGTTTGTCCACTGTCTGAATTCCTAACGTTTTGCTAAAAACACTTAGACAAAAACACACACTTCCTCACTTCACTACCTACACTTTCTACTTTTCAAGCTTTCTCTGTAAAAACTCTTCATTTTCGAAAACAAAATCCTTAGAACCCTAAAACTTCATCTATTCATCAATGGCAGAATCCAGTTCAAGTTAAGCTACTGCCATGCAAATAGAGACTGGAAACTCTTACAAGGTCAAGACAAAAACCATGAAGGTTCAGAAAGAAGACCTAGATGTTCAAGTTGAGAGCCCTAGTAGATTTTGTGGTGTTGGCACAACGTAACATTGACATTTCAAGATACATGCTCGTGCAAAAGTTGGAAGAACTTATGAAAGATTTTTGGGTTAGAGCAGAGGTTTACGACAGAGAAGTTGCTAAAATGGAAGAGTTTTAAAAGATTGAAGAAGACAAGAGTCTGAAAGGGAAGACCAGAGAACAGATGAGATTGGCTAAGTTCACTAAAACAGAGATACGATCCACAGTAATGGGAATTCCAATCATCATTACAAAAGACAATATTCCAAAAGCTTGTAAATGTTTTAATGAAGGAAAATTCTAGTGGAATTTGGGAAAGAAAAGCTCATGGGTACAAACTACTGCTGATGTTTTTCATAAAGATAGGCCATCTGATAAGTATTATGATATGCAGAAGGAGCATAAATTCCTTCAGAAGCTGATTATTGATTGCTTTCTTCAAAAGGGAGGTGGTACTAACACTATGTCTATACACCACAAAGTCTTTTTGTATTTCCTTATCATGTTTGAGAAGGTAAACTTATCAAGATACATATTCCATCACATGATTTGGGCACTCAAGGAGAGCAAGAAGAATGATATAAGGCAACTTCCTTATGGAAGATCGTTGTCTGAGATTTTCTACCAAGGTGGACTACTCAGTGTCTTGAACAAGAATGGAGTAACTTCTGATGATGATCTTGGAACTATGACTGGGAAAATCATCAATGGAAGAACCTTGAGATACATGAACATTGTTAAAAAAGTTATTGCTCTAGAAGATGATATGAAAGAGTCTGATGTTGTATCTAACTTGATGATTGACTTCCCCCCAGAGGTTTTGGCTACTTTTGTGATTTCTCACTTTGAAGAAACAAGAGATGTCATCAATTACAACTTAATTCCACCTACTATGACTGGTGTCCCTCTGAAGGTTGTCAAGAAAAGGAAATCAAAGAAGGTTGTTGTAGAATCTAAAACAAAGCCTAAGAAGCTGAAGAAATATAGGAAAGCTCCCAAGTTGATAGTGAATGAACTTGCTCTACCAGCAATTCAAGAGGAGGTTGCTGACTTAGGACCTGTTGAGGTTCTAATTAGTACAAGAACAAGAGGTGGTTCTACAACTACTTCTTCTCAAGAAAAGCCAAAGGATCAAAAGAAGAGGGCTAGGAAGCAAATAAGGCAGTTGAAGGTATCAACTTATACAAAAGAGGAAGATGTTGCTGTTGAAGCTTCATCATTGGTTGGAAAGAAAAGAAGCAAGAAGGTTGCTGCTGAAACATCTTCAGACTCTCAGACAGTTGTTCAAACTGTTGCTGCTGAGAATCTGCATGATTAAGAAGTTGTTGTTGTTAATCAAGAGAATATAGTGGTGGAAACTGCTATGCATTTAGCAAAGGAACTGGGAACTTCTACTTAGCAAATAGTGAAGAAGAAAGCAGTTGAAGATGCTAAGAAAGCTTTTGAGTTCACTGCGGCTATTCAAAACAAAGATGCTGAAGAAGTTGATGTGATGCTGAAGGAGACCATGAAAGTGAAAAGGGAAGCTATTACTTCAGAAGTTGTTGGAGGAGGTAATAGCTCTGTTCATATCTCTAATAATGCAATAGATCTAGACCCATCCTCACCTCCTCACTCTAACTTAGATGATATACCCCTTAGCAGAGTCTATCAAAATCTAGAAAAAGCCTTACCCCTATCACCATCAACCAAAACTTCTAAAAAGCCTGATGATGTTGATGGATCTGAGAAACCAACCATTAATGAAAGGATTGGTTCATTGCTTCAAAGGAGACTTGATGTATGTCAGAACCTTCCTACAGATCATTGGCTTCAACGTCCCTGTGTGAAGCCATTTCAAACTCTTCTTCGTGATGAGAAATTTGAAGAAGACTCTATGCAGACAACTTTTGATAACACAACATCATCACATCCTAAACCGACTACCCTAGAATCACCACACACTATTAGGAAACTAGAAGATAATTTAGGTGGTGAACTACCTGAAACTCCACAGAAAGCCTCTGAGACAGCACCTGATATAGCTGTTTCAGAAAACTAACAACACCAACAACCTAACTCACAAATGGCCGCTGAAACCTGTATTGAATTGATCATACATCCTGATTTCAAGCCAGACTCTCCACTGCAATCCATCCTTGAAACAACATCTACTGACCAAACAGCCTCTGATACTAGTGCTTCAGTATCAAAAGATCTAGCCTATGTTGTTCAACTTATCAGTGTTGCAAAACATGAGAACTCATTGAAAGCTGCACTTGATACTCTAGCCAACAAACCTTCAATTTTAGAGCCTGTTCTTGAACCATTCATTCAACCTGTCTCAGCCTCTGTCACTCAAGCATCTATTGACTTAGGGATATGTCATAAACCAGAATGGACTATATGTTCAGATTCTGATGAAGATATGCCTGAAATCATTGTTGACAGTAACCCTAACTCTTCAACACAGACAACACAAGACTTACCATCAACTTTTACAAATCAACCTATCCCCGACAAACTTACAACTTCTCAACCTCAAACCATCAATGCCTCACCCCCTCCTACCCTTTTACTATATTCTATTGAATTACAAGAGGTATGTGAGAACATCTTTGAGGATCTAAAGAATCTTGTTCAAGCAAGAAATGATCCAGTGCATACAGAGAATTATGAAGATAAATGGATTTCACTCAGAAAAATGGTGGATAGAGTATTGTGTGAAATGCAAAGACTTTCTGTAGAAACTCAAAATCAGTCTCTCAACATTTGGTTCAAGGAAGTCATCAGAAGCATGGAAGAAGTGGAAATCAGAAGACACGAGCTATATTTATCAAACTCTCCATTCTTCCTAGATTCCTCATCTCTTATCACTTCTACTGTCAAAGAGGATCTGAACATTTCATGGTTAACTCAAGTGAAAGTCAAAGCTGACATTCCAATCCTTGAGAAGCTAAAGGAAGATCTTGTGCAAATAAAGAAGATTCAGAAGTTAGAGCAAGACCTGTTTGAGCAGAAGATGATGTCTGAAAAGTTGAAGAGACAAATGATTGAGATGAAAGAAGAACACAGAGCAAGAGAAGAAGCTCAAACTAGAAGATCAGATGCTTTAGAGGAAACTTTGAAGAAACAATCAGAAGACATGATGGCAGTGATGAAGAAAATGATGGACGTGATGAAGAAACAAACCCAACCTTAGATTGCACACATTTTACTTGTTGTTTCTGTCATGTCTTATAATTCTTATGTTTATGCTTCTGATACTTGTTCTTCATCTTATTTGCTCTGATACTATGATAATTTGCTCTGTTTCTCTAATATTTTGGTTATTATACATTGTTTTAATATTTTAACCATGCACTGTTGTGTACTTAGAAATGTCTCATGTTTTTCTTACTTCTCTTTTTAGTTTTTTTAAATACTTTTTTTTTATGACAAAAGGGGGAGTAGATATAGTATACATTTAGGCTCTTAGCCCACTAATTTAACTTAAAATTAAATTAGGAGAACCTGTTTCTCATCTCTTAGTCTTTAATTTCATGTGAGATTATTTTAGAGTGACAATTTAAATTGAATTTAATTAACATGGATAGAACTCAAGGGAAGCTTACAAACCTCACCCTAAGAACTATCAAACTCAGGGGGAGCTTACAAACCTCAAACCCTAAAGTCAACTTGTTAATTAGATTAACAGCAATTGACCTTTAATATTAGTGTTTGTCATCATCAAAAAGGGGGAGATTGTTGGAACAAAATGTGTTTAACATTACCACCTTAAGTTTTGATGATAACAAGGTATTAAAATGTCAATTGGATATGTTGATATTTGTTCAAGTGTGCAGGACCATAGTAAAAAATTATAAGTCAAATATAGGTTCTAAAAGAACAAATGAGAGCAATGGAATTTACAAATAGGAAGCTTGTGTTGCAAAATTCAAGACAGAGTCTGAAGACAAAGAGTGTCTGAAGTTCATCAGAAGCTGATTACCAGAAGCTGACGTCATCAAAGAGTTTGAAGACTGGAAGCTGGAGTTAGTTAAAAGTTGTTATTGTGAATTCATATCATTGAAGAAGGAATGGAAGCCTGGACCAACGACTATTTCAGAGGAATTAGAAGGCATTGGATGCTTATCCACTAAAGAGCGAAGGAAAATGGCATAGTACAATTGTACAACCACTACTCTAGTCTTCATGTCTGCAATAGTACAAGATAACAGTTGTGTCTACACTGGTTATTCTCTATTCATGGAATGAGTTTGAAATTGTTCCCTCATAGGACAATAACCAAATCAAGCAACGGATCATTGGTAATTATCAAGCTTCAACAACGACTGTTTTTGATGTGCTAGCAATCAACATTGTCTCTTTCACACCTCTATATAAAGGAGTGAAGACTTGATGATTGTAAGAGACTCACAACAATTTTACAAGTGTCAAAACTCTGCTGAAATGGTTCCACATCAAAGTTCACTTAGAATTTCTCAACAATTGTCATATCTTAGAAATTATAGAGTCTTAAAGAGTCTGTATCTGATTTGTATTGGGAACACCACTGATTGTATATCAAGTGTTCAACCTCAAACATTTTCTTTGTAATTGTGTTTGTTTAGAAGTCTCTTGCTTTTGTGATTGAGCATAGGAAGACTCTTGCGTGTGTGCTTGAGTATAGGAAACCTCCTACTTTTGTACTTGAGTAGTTTGAAGTCTCTTGCTTTTGTGCTTGAGCAATTGTAATCAGATATTAATTTTAGTGAACTCTCCTTGGAAGTGCAGGGGGACAGGACTACTTCCGGATTGTGGAAGGAACCTGTATAATTACTTTATGTCTTTCTCTTCTCTCTATCTCTTTACTTTATCCGCTGCATAAGACTCTGAACTTTGTGCAAGACTCTGAACTCTATCAGACTCTGAACACTGGACTTAGTTGTAAAAAGAAAAAAAAGCTAACACAATTCAACCCTTCCTTCTTGTGTTTTTCTCACCTTCAGCATGAACATATGACTCAACAATAATGCATATGCTCACACAAATCGTCATCAATATTATACATGCAATCACCACAATCAACATCAACATTTAGCATGTATAAGTGCAACACATCAACAACCAACAATATATTTATCATGTTATAATCCATTCACATGAACATTGATATGAAAACACCGTCATCAAGTTCAACATCATTAGCATGTTCATCACAATTCAACACTTTCAAGCGAAATCGACATTAAGGAATTTAATACACCAAACATCAACTCACTCTCATTTCATTCTTCTCTATTCATATAATCATGGTTACAAGGCAATCCCTAAGTTACCATGCCATTAGGACACAATTCGACAAGTCTATCTATTGTTTCACAACTTTAAAACAATTGTAGCAATTCAACCAAAACTAAGTAAACATGTTCAATTGCGTCAACTATGTATACACATAAATCACATATGAGTGCAGTAGTGTATACATGTAGGTCTCATCGGCCAAATCCGACAAAATCCCAAAATTCGGTTAAGTTTTGTCTCAAAAATTAACTTGTTTTAAAACCAAACTTGTCCCTCATGTTCACCTATGTTTAAACAATCTTAGAAGTCCAATTAAACATCAATACATTAGGTTTAGGTGTTTGGAATTCGTTGGCATGCTTAAAATTACATAAAAACACAACCAAAAAAAAAGGATTCGGGGTTCTGCATAACTGACACGGTCGTCTCATCAGTACACACGGCTGTGTCACCCTAAAAACGATTTTCTCCCAAAATGATTTCTCTCCAAAACCAAGTGATTAAAACAGAAAATCATATCATCCTAATTCATTCTAACAACTTCCTTAACTCATTCAACATCATCAAAATCGAACTTCTTCATTATCAACCCAATTTCACAAAAGTTGCAAAATCTCCACAAATAAATCATAACAACACATTCATCAACATCCAAAGCATAAATTGATGAGAACATCATAATACAACAACAACTACATCATATAATCATGATCTCACCATCACTCAACAACAACAACATCATTTTTCATCAATTTGAGCAAAAATCAATAAAGGTTCATATAACCACAATTCAAACATGTAAATTCAACAACAACACCATGTTTATCATCAAATTCACATACCTAAAATTAACATCAAAGTAGGAGCACGAATTTCATCATTTCAATTCACAAAAATCTCAATTCACAAAATAAGCATTTACGGGTTTAAGTAGAAAAGGAGATAATAGCTTAAATTATGAATGGATATTATCCCCCTTACCTCAATTGAGCACAATTCTAGCTTGGGCTTCACTTTTGCTCCTCAAATCTCTACCCTCTTCTTCCTCTCCAATCTCTTCTTCGCCCAAAACCCTTTTCTCCTTTGTCTAGCTCTTTCTCTCTCTACCTCTCTCAATATTTGTGAAAATGAGTGTAAAGACCTAATTTCTCTTAAGACTGGAGTTTATATAGGCTCTACATAAATGGGCTCAACCCTCAATTATCTTAATGGTCTTAAGGTTTCCTCTAACTAATTCACAAAGTTTCTACTCACTTAACGGATAAAATAATGAATAGTTACCAGCTTTTAATTAATTACCCCAATTGACAAGTAACTTAGTAAAAATATTTATTGCCCCTCAAACCACTAAAAATAACTCTCGTAACCAAAAGACTATTTTACCCTTGCTCACCAAATGACCAAATTACTCTTGAGTCCGAAATGACTAAAATACCCTTCTTAAGAAAAACTCTACTAATCCCGAACGAAATACACACAGAGACAATTAATTATATACCAGCACATATAAACACACATAATAAATAATTAAAATAATTCTAGTGAAAACCAGGTTGTTACACGCGTGATGTGGGGACATCTATTATCCTTTTCATAAACGGACCACGTCTGTGGTGAGAACAACGCCACCTAGGAGAATCCTCTTCGCGTGGTTCATGATTACGAAGGGAAGAGAATCTCCATGACTTCATCGTGGTGGTGACGAGGGTCTACGACCGCGTCATGCAGGTGAGCAACTGTTACTTCCTTCATCATAATCACCTAGATTCTTATCCTTGTTTCATAATTGCTTCATATGAACGAACACACCATCTGCAACGAACGTTGTAGTGGCGTTACTCTGGTTGTGTTGTGCAAGTTCGAACTATGTAGCAATATTTGCAGGAATTCTCTCTTGGTTATTATCCATGCGCTCTAACCTGTCATTTTGTTGTTGAATTATGTTCATGATGTTCATAAAAAGCTCGTTGGCATTATAAACACCAACAAAGGGTGGAGGTGGAGGAGGATTCTGACCAGATTTCGTTCTTGGTGTTATGAAGGAATAAATAGCGACGGAACTGGTGGAGGACGCGTTGTTATTGGAACCAGATCACCGTGCTCCACCGTTGAAGGAATCACATTGTTCACGGTTGTTGGAGAAACTCAAATATAGTTTTCCTCATGAATCACTAGAGAAAGAATCAGTTGAGAACGATCCTGGAGAGTTTGGATAGCTGATCAAACCTCTGTTAGGTGGAGGATATGTTGTTAGTGTTCCTGCGTCAGGTTCCGGTCATGATTTATTTCTCAGACTCGTGATTGCGAAGCCCATTGGGGTGGAAGAACTTGTAACCAAAAATGGTTAAGGCAACGAAACGCCTAACTAAAAGCGATTACGCTTGCCATATCGTTTGAATCGACGAGAATCGGTGAACAATCCCCTCCTTCTAGCGCCAAATGAACTATTTGGTGAAGATCAGAGAAATGTAAAGGTGATTCTCTGGTGAGGAGGAGTGTCGTCGTAGTGGTTCATGGTGCTCCGGTGTGGACGAAAACAAATACATTCACCGAGGAGAATGGTTCATCCAGGCATGTAAGCACTCCAACGCTCAAGTCATTAAGGAGCTAGATTGTTTGGGAAAAATGGGTGTATGGGAGTGTACCTTGAGCGTGACACTGAGTCAAACTCATATAGTCAAGGAGGTTGATAAATGCATTAGGATTTTGCGGCATTAATCCTAAAAGCCGTTAGAGATGGTTTTGACGGCTATGATTTGATCCTAGCGCGCTCATGTGCGGTAATCTGCACATGGCCTTTTTTGTGCACCTTAACGGAAGGGAAGTGATACATAAACCACCTTAGGTGGCATGTAGCACTTGTACACCCACACACAATTGTGACATGTGTCCATGTGGTCCCCTCACACACAAAAAATTCATATTTATTGTCTCTCACACACTCTCACTTGGGATGGTACATTGTGTATATGGAGAAAAGGATGTCCATGAAACATTATCCTTAACGGAGTTTCTCTCTAAGTAGTGTCTTAACTTTGTTGGGCCTTTTTCATATTGCTCAAACCCGGACAACAGAACCAGATATGAGGATGCGCCACAACACATAACATCTAAAACAAGACCCAAAGCTTGGATCTTGAACATATCTAGAACAATGACGACCCATTAGAACCAGTCCGAAAACGGCACACATCCGGCAGCAACGGCTTACAACAGCCCCAAAGGGATTTGAAGATAGTGCAACAGTGGAGACCATGGCTGATGCATGTGCACTAGCCTCATATGGTTGCATTGGGATGTTGATGCTTTGGATGTTGGAGGGGAGAAGAAGAAAGTGGTGGCTGCGGCTATGTTTTTAAATCTATAGTTTTCTAAAAATAATTAGAGTTATTAGTCTCAATAAATTATTATTCTCAATAAAATAGATAACGAACATCAAAGTAGCATCCACAAAGAACTTGGAAAAGCAAATATTGATATGTATTATGTTTTTCCTATATTCATTAAATTCATAAATACCACAAAGTATGAGATAAACATGAAGAATTACAAGAAACCTTCCAAACAGTCTCTACACAACCAAGCATCCAACTAATGTCTATCTTCATACACTTCTTGAGAGTTGACAGAAGGAGGATCAAATACACTGAAGGCTCTAAATGCTGAAATTATGGCTAAAACAAAGAAGCAGCCAAAAGTAATCATATGGAGGATCAAAGCCAGCTTCACTTTGCTGCAAAATTTTCCATAGGAACTGCAGGCTTGACTCCAAGAATCTTCTTTAGCACCATTATAAGCAAGGTAATATATCTCCATTGTTGCAGCAATTGATGTGACCATTAAATAGGCTACAACCTGTAGAAACATGACTTGTGAATATGAAAATAAATTGAAAGATCCTATACTGTAAATATTATTTGTATGGTCATAGTAGAATAGAAGAATTATAACTCTCATACTTCTGAATTATATTTTTTTAAGTAATATAATTATACTTCTGAATTATGTTGTTAAACTAGCTCATCCAAATTGGCATCGGGAAGAATTGAACCCGAGACCTTGAGTAGAAACACACTCGAATGTCTCAAGTCAACACCACCAGACTGTCCCAAATGAGATAATATAATTTTAAAGTGTCATTTTCGAAATATATGGATTATAAGTATATCATCCACAAAGATGATTAACAATTTACAGTACATATAATATGAAAAATATTGTGCATATATTGGAAAGATCCAACAAATAAGCAGCGTTTCCCTAATTCATGGAATTTAAAATTAAGTGTGATCCAGAATTATCAAACCTGATCAGATATAAAGAAAATCCATGCTTTGGTCACTAGATATCTAACCCATGAGCAAACTGCAGCAACAATAGCATAACCAGCGCAGAGAGCACACACAAAAACCATATACCTGCAAAAATTGATTATAATTGTTTTAAATTATAATTGTTTATAATTGATTGTAATTATTTTAAATTGCAGCCGTAGCCATAATTGCGACCCCAACATAAAAGATTTCAGAAATGCTAGGCCACTCATTCTAGCACTCTGTAACACTCTTTTATTTGGGTGTAAATACTGTGATTCTCACATTTTGAAAATTGGTCTGACACAAAGTGATTGAATCCACGTGGATTTCACTCAATAAGAGAGTGAATGTTAGAGAGATCGTTTTTTAAGTCTCTGCAATGGGACCCCGCAACTGCAATTTTAATAATATCACTCGAATTTTTTATATTTTTCCGCAATATCAAAGTTTGTAGCAAGATTGAAAACTTCAACCGCAATTTAAAACCAAATAGATGAAAATTAGAGAAACTAAAACATATAAGAAAGTTAATGTTGTTTTCTTACTTGAGTCCAGAAATGTCACTATATTTCAACGTTCCATAGCTAGTGTTGTCCTGCTTGTTAGTCACAGTAATCCATATGGTTGCCAGAGATAGCGGAACTGAACAGATCCTCAGAGAAGAATCCAAAACCTTAAGCATGGGGAGATTATTTGTCCCTGAAGCATTATCATCAATATGTACGCTTCTCATATTTTTATGCTATGAAATGGTTTGAGGGGTTTCACACACTTAAATCAAGAAGTATTGAAATTTAGTTGATAGTTATATATGGAGAAAGGGAAAGTGTGACATATCTCATTATCATAATGTTATCTTAGTGGTGTTGGTGAGAATAGTAGGATACACTTTAGATCAAATGACAAATGTATCTAAATTGTAATGCTTTTGGTTGGTAGGTTTTGTCGTGTTGTAACAAGTATAATGATTGGTTCCACTTCTCTTTCGCAATGTGGCGTTTTGTTTTTTCAACATCGGTGCTATATGGCATGAGAGGGCATAAACACGACATGCACACATTTTTTATGACGTCACGACAGGTCATTTGCCTTACGTAATTTTTAAGGTAAAGAGGAAGGTTTGAAGTACGGAAAATACTTGAGTGACATTGCGGTTGGTAACATTGAAGATATTACTTAACCACAATGTTACAAGTGTATAAAAAAATAAAAAAAATATTATAAAAGAGAAAGAAGAAAGATACTTGTGATATTATGGTTGGTCAATGTCACCCAAATGCTAACTCTATAACTACCTAATAAATAAAGTATATTTTACGAGTACATCACTCATTTATTTTAAAAATAAAAAGTTATAAATAAGTTTCATAGACAGGGGTGGTTCCTCTCAGGAGGATGAGGTAGCCTTTGCTCAAAAAAAAAGTTTTAAATGTGTCTTTGGTTCGTGCACTTTTATCACTTTTTGCTATGAGACCTTACACTTTTTTTTGTTTAGCTTTAATCCCTGCACTTTATAAAAAATTTGGTATTGGTCCCTCTGTTAACTTTTCTGTTAAAAAAATAAATAAAACTAACGGAATGCCACGTGGCCCAATCATTTCACGCCACATGGCAAACTAAGAGACAAAATTATAAAATTAAAATAAATCAAATAAAATATATCTTTTAATTATTATTATTATTATTATTCAGAATTAATTAAAATAAATCAAATAAAAAATATTTTTTAATTATTATTATTATTCAGAATTAATTAAAAAACAATTATTTTATTTGATTTATTTTAGTTTTGAAATTTTGTCTTTTAGTGTGCCACGTGGCTTGAAATGATTGGGCCACGTGGCACTCCGTTAGTTTGTTTTTTTTTAATAGAAAGTTAACAAAGGGACCAATACCAATTTTTTTATAAAGTGCATGGACTAAAGCCAAACAAAAAAAAAAGTGTAAAACTAATAGTAAAAAGTGATGAAAGTGCAGGGACCAAAGACACATTTAAACCAAAAAAAAAATTATTCTTATATTGGTTGGTATCTATTTATATTTATCTACCCCAAATACTAAATGTTGAGCTACCCCAAAGAAGTTTGATTGTCAAAACTTAGCATAAATAACAAAGAAAAAAATGATTACAAGGTTGATAGATTTATCTATATTGGTTTGGTTTGATACTTTCAGTCTTAATAGCAACTATAGGTAGAAAATATTTCAATAACAACAGTGAGAAACAGCTTAAACTGATAATAAGTTCTCGCAAATAACTTGTTTGTTTACATTGAAAAGACATTAACAATCTATTTATTAAATAGTCAATTGTAGATAAAATTGAATTTTTAAATTGCGTTTCTCCCGACTTTTAAAATATTTGTTGTCAATTTTTATTTCATTTGTTGTTGCTCTAATTTACACTTCATATAAGTAAAATTATTTTTTCAAAAAAAATATAAGTAAAATTATTGTGATTTATTTACGTATCGGTTAAGTTTCGAATTAAATTTGTTTTTGGTATCTACAACACTCGCAATTTTTCGAATTAAATTTGTTTTTGGTATCTACAACACTCACAATTTTCAAGTTAATTAAGTTCCTAAGATTTTGTTTATTTTAGTCCTTATTTTATTGTTATAGAGAATAAATGCAAGGCTAAAAACAGTCTTTGTTTTGTATAATTTTAATAAAATGAAACAAAAATTGAATTAAACTTTTGCAAGGATTAAACCTAAAAAAAATTAATTTATGGGACTAAAAAATGTTTTACCTTAAATTTCATGTTAATTTTAATATATTTTTTATATCTGGCCCATGCGCAGTGTTTTTACTAGCTTCGCCGCTGTTCATAGATAACTTTATATCATTCATCAATACATTTATATCATTATATTTAATATTTAATCTTTAAAAGGAGTAGAAACAGCCAAAGAGTGAGGGTGCTTATTTGAGAAACTCTTTCCATTTAATGTTTTGTCGTAACTACTTCTCCACTATTGACGCCAGTATTACTGAGGCTTCAATGTGGTTTTGAATATGCAAACTCCGTTGAAGCAATGGGTTATCTCCAAGTCGTTTACATCACAAAAACCCTCAACTATGACATAATCATTTTTGAATCTGACACATAAACTCTAATTAAGGTCATATTTAAAGAGAAAATCTCCCGTGATTATTGCGGATATTGATGTGGGTCCCAAGAAGATTCAATATACAAGGATCTTTGAATGATGAATGTAACACCCTAAATTCCGAGTGCAATAAATCATGCAAATAAATCAATTATTCGAAAGAGTTTAGATGTTACGTCTACATTTTCTCAAAACATGCATAACCTGATTTTCATAAAACTCGCAGCAGAAAAACAATATCCAAATATCTAGACAACATACAATAAATTTCAACAACCATGTCTCGGGTCTCGTAATATATCACCAACAATATCTCAAATCTCATACATAACAGACAATAAGTCTCAGCAACAATATAAAATACATAGTATGAAATATAAAAGTCCCGACAATCCTAATCATAGCCCTATCTAGACTCCAAGCAAAAGATAAAGAGGTAGCTTCAAGTTAGTTGTCAAGCACTCACAAGTAATAAGAACTCAATCATGCACGCTGTTTACACCATTTATACAAATGGGTAGCCGGTCAACCAAATGACCACTATGTTAGATAATATTTCACATCATAAAATAGCATTCAAGGATTTCAAGTATTACACATATGCATACTCATCATTCCATAAATACTAACATGTGAATATTATCTTCAATTCAATCATAGCACATCAATTCACAATTCAACACCATAGTCAAGTAAAAGTGTTCATAAACATTTCCACACCAAAAGGTCACCACATCATCAATTATTCAATACATAGTATTCATACTTCATTATGTATACGCATCAAATCATATCACACATATACATCTAACTTCATGTTATAAGCCAATGAATTTTCCCTTAACATTTTATGAGCATATATTCACTTCAACGACAATTAACAACCTCAAGTTGACATGTATACTCGAAATAACATCGTTCACATCTTGACATAACATAACTCCTCAACTAACATCACAATTTCAAATAGGCACATTAGCACATAATTCATTATCCCATCTCACCTTGTCAAATAATATATCATCACTTTTTTTTTACATTTTCAAATACACATGATTCATGTAACAGCCTGTTTTTTGCTAGGATTATTTTATTTATTTATTATGTGTGTTTATATGTGTTTATTTACTTGTTTGTGTGTTTGATTTGGGATCTGTAACACCCTAAACTCTAAAAGAGATAAGTTATGCAAATGATACGGCATATCAAGAATCTAGATGTTACTTCTTCAATAAATCACCAAGCATGCATAAATAACAACTTTCTTAAACATCGCAACGAAATAAAAACATCATCACAACAGTGTTTAATAAAACATCTCCAAGTAGTCATGTCTCAAAATCATAATACATCACCAATATAAATATTTCATCTCAACAACTGATTCATAAAAATAACAAATAGTCATAAGACTCCAAACATAAAGACGTCCTAATCAGAGCCGACACATTAGACTCCTAAAAGCAATAAACGACGTAGCTCCAAGCTATCCTCAAGCAAATCATCAAAGCAATCTATTCCTACACGTCGTCTATCCATCCATACGGATAACGAAGGCAGTCAACGAAACGACCACTGCGGGTTAGTCCACAATTCATAATCAAACATAAGCATTAGAGGATTCATGCATAGGAAATATACATACCCAACATTCTTAGATTACTAACTCCCCATGAATATTATCCCATGTTTCATACACATCATGTTATCACACTTCTATCATAGCATAACAAGCATATTAATCTTTAATCAAGGCATCAATATAAGCTCATCACTTAACAACATCAATCATGTAAATCAAATAAACTTTTGCCTAATCAACTCAACAAATACAATTCATCATTTCAAAATGTAGGCAAGGAAATCATCGTTATCAAAGGAAACACCAAATCATATATATATATATATATATATATATATATATATATATAAAATTCTCACCTCATTACTATTACCAAAATAATTATCATCAAATAGATTCACCAAGTGTATAGGCACAAGAAAGTAAGACATACAACTAGAGTGTGGTTCAATTATTCACAACCATCAACAAAATCCACCAATCCACATAACAACAACATTCATCAAATTTCACTAATGCACAAATTCATCAAGTCACATATTCAATTATGACACGACTCATCAAATATTCAAATACATGCAATGTTCTAGACTCTTCTAAATGCATATGGTACCATTGGACTTCGGAGATAATTTTACCGTTAATGAATCCACAATCATAATAATCACCCCGCATTTATGCTCTGCAGAAGCTATGTAATAATCACCCCGCAATTACATACTTCAAGATCACCTCATATGACTATGAATGCATGGACTTCAAATAAGGACTTGACAATGCACAAATCACCTCGCATTTATGTTATTCACCAACAATTGCATTATCAAATACTTACATTCATACAGTTAACAAGTCATCATCACAATCAACACCAAAACAAAATCATGTTTATCACCAAACATTCATCAAATAGTCATCACCAAACGAAACAGTTTCACATATTCATCAACATAAACACCGATATCTTTTATACATGCAAGCACCACAATTATCATCACCGAATTGCATGTAAGAATTCATCATATAAATAAAACATCAACAACATTCAACACCTCAAAGAAATAATAAGGTTTTAAATTCACCTTTCACATAAGGACGGACAATTAGCCACGACAAGACATTCATCAATTTTAAAAACCCAATCCTTAACATTTCATTCACAATAAATCTTTCTAACATGAATTCAAGGTCTCCTAAGAATTATCCGACCATAAGACTTTGGTTTGACAAGTTCGACTAAGTTTACGAAAACTAGCATTTTCCGATAAATCTTGTGAAACCAATGTAAATGAATTCAAACGCCTCAACCGAGTATACACACAAATCACATATAAGTGTAGTAGTGTGTACACATACGTTTCATAGGCCAAAGCCGACAATTACTCAAAATTCCCAAGTTTGTATCGTTTTATCATTTACCAAGTTATCCGAAAAAACAAATCAAAAAGTTCGAATGCCTCAACTAAGCTTACACACAAGTCACATATGAGTTCAGTAGTGTATACATAAACGTATCATAGGTTAATTCACTTTAATTCCAAAGTTTCACAAAATCCGTATCATTTTATCATTTTTCAAAGAATTCAAGTTTCCAAAGCAAAACCAAGTTAAAGTCCATGAATTTCATTCAAAATATTTTTACAAATCATAACAATGCTAGGCAACCCTAGTCCTACCCTTTTTCCTTGAGAAATCGAGTTTTCAGAAAACTCATGTTCTTGACCTTATTTTCAAAAAGTTATGATATGATTCACAAATCCAAGTTCAATCCAATTCAATTGATGTTTCCAAAGGTTTAGAAAGCTCAAATACATTTAATTACATCAAAAGAATCAGTATGGAACCACTCAGATCGACCCCCATCGCCTGGAACACCCAAAACATGGTTTTCTGTTACTAGGCAACTCGCCCTAGCGAGATACTTCTTGCCAGGGGAGTTACACCAGAACAGGTCACCCTGCTCTTGGTGTTCCCTCTCGGGAACTCACCATTTTCAACCCCAAAACTCCAATTTTGATCCCCTTGACCCCAAATTCGACCCCAAGACATATACTTTCGATTACAAACAGAAAAAGACATCCAAAATAACAACAAACATCATATTAAAATGCTAATTCACCTCAAATCATCATCTAGTTCATTTTCACCAAAAACCACCACTTTACTCATTTCTCATTCAAACTTAAAAATAACCACACCAATTCAAAACTCATCAACACATTAACATAAATAAACATCAATGAAGTGAATTCAAACATGTTTCAACAATAATCATACACCAATTCATGAATTCAACTCAAATGGTCAAAAATCATGAAAACAACTCAACAACAACAACAACTATGAAGTTTAAGATATTAACAAAACAAATTCATGAAGTTTATCAAACCACAATTTCACATGAAAAATGAGCAAGAACTTTATCATTTATAACCACAAAAAGTCACAATTATAACAAAAGCACTTAAACCCACAAGTAGAAAAAGTGATTATAGCTTAAATTGTGAAAAAGAGATTATCCCCCTTACCTCTACTCTTCAACACTCCAATTCCTAGCTTCAATTTTGCTCCTAGCCACCAACCCCAAGCTTTTTCTCTCTCTAGTTCTTCTTAGTTCTTCAAGATCTTCTTTCTCTCTCTAACTCTATCTTGAAATGTTTGTGAAAATGAGTGAAATGAAGGTTATGACATAATTTCTCTTAAGACTAGTGTTTGTATAGTCACTACTCAAATAGGCTCAATATTCTTACTATCTAATTCATCGAGTTACTACTCACTTAACTATCAAAATAACAAATAGTAACCGTCTCTAATTAATTACCACCACCCACTAGTAACTTAGTAAGAATAACTATTCCCACTTAAAACACTAAAAATAAATCTCTCAACAAATGTCTAATTTATCCTTGCTCACCAAATGACCAAAATACCCCTGAGGCTAAAATGACTAAAATACCCTTCTTAAGCCAAAATTCACTAATCCCGAATAAAATACACACAGACATAAATAAGCACATATAAACACACATAATAATTAATTAAATAATTCTAGCGAAAATTGGACTGTTACAGGATTAGTGGATATTTAGTCGAGAAGGGTATTTTGGTCATTTTTAGGACTAAGGATATTTTGGTCATTTGAGGAGTATGAGTAAACTAGTAAGTTTAGAATTGTGATTATTTTAATGTTTTAATGAGAATGGTTATTCTTACTAAGTTAGTAATAACTTGAGATAATCATTTTGGGATGATAATTAATGAGATGTTTTAGTGGGTTAAGTGTGTAGTAACTTTTTATAATTAGATGGTAAGAGTTTTGAGGCTCATTATGAATTGATATTACCTAGCCCAATAGACTGGAATATATATATATATATATATATAACACTAGTGCAAAAACTAGGGTTAGAAATCATTTCACTCATTTTCACAAATGGCTAGAGAGAGAATATAGAGAGTTGAGAGAGAAGTGAAGATAGAGAGAAATAGAAGAACCCAAGTTAAGAGGAGAGCTTGGAATCACAAGTTGAGTGAATATTTTAGTGGATTAGCTTAGCTTTTGAGGAAACAAGGTAAGGGGGATAGGTTTGTTCTACCTAATAAGTTATAATCTTGTTTTTCACTTATGAGTCATATTTGCTTTGAATGAATTATGATTTGATGATTTTGGATGTTAATTTTCGTGCTCATAATTAAGTGATGATTTTGGGCATGAGAAATTTGTTGTAAACTTGTTGTTGATGCTTAAATTTCATTGTTGATATGTGTTGAAGTGATTACTTTGAGATTTTAGCTTAAATTGGTGAAAATGATGTTGTTGTCGTTGATTTATGATGAATTCATGATTATGTGCTATGAATGTTTTTGGGTATACGTTGGTGTTGTGAATTCATGAATTTTTTTATGATAAGTATGATGTTTGGTTAAGTTGTTGTGTTTTGGTGATTTTTGAGAAAATAGGTCAAAAGAGGATAAGTTTGATTTTGATCATTTTGATTGGATTCATGGAGTTGTTGTGATGAATTAGATTGAGTAGAATTGATGTTTTTGATTGTTATGTTTGGTGAGGAATCCTTTGGGAGAAAATCGGGGTTTTGAGCTAAAAGTCATTTTTAGCGCTTTTGAGAAATAAGTTATTTTGAGTGATTTAAATTAAGTAGTTTGATGATTTGTGCATTGTCGAGTCTTTACTTGGAAGTCCATACATTCATAGTCATGTTGAGTCTTTTGGTCAATAACATGGTTGGGGAAAAGCTAGATTAATGGTGAGGAACGTAATTTGAGAAAAATTATGTTAGTGGATTCAAACGGTAAGATTATCTCATGAATCCAAAATGGTACCAAATGCATGTAGAAGTGTCTAGAACATTGCATGCACTTGAAATTGGTGAAATGTGTCATATTTGACTAAGTGACTTAGTGATTATGTGCATTAGTGAAATTTGGTGAATGTGGTGATTATGTGAAATTGTGAACTTGGAAATGTTGCTTGATATGTTATGATAGTAGTATAGGGATGGCAATTGGACCCAGGTCCGATGGGTACCCGCAATGGGTAGGGTAAAACCCCGCTTTCATGGCTATGGGCATGGCTCCGGGTAATTACCCGCAAACTTAAAAGGGTACGGGCACTATACTACCCAACCCCACAACCCGCATATATATATTTATATAGTAGAATAAATAATTTTTATATATATTAATTAATTAATTAATTTACCTAACTATTTAAGCTTAAACCTAAACCTAAAAATTGGTTATTACAGTAACCTAAATCTGGCCTCCTATTGCGTTGAATCTATGCCGCCTGCTGCCTTTCATCGCTTTTTGTTATCCCTCTCTTCTGCTTTCAGGTAACTATTTCTTGAATCTCATACTTCTAAAGGGATGCAAATTGGACTCAGGCCTGATGGGTACCTGCAAAATACTATGATTCACATTGTTTTTTATTTGGTAAATACTACAATTCATACTATTTTATGAGTTGATTTTAAAAAAATTGGATCATAGTTTTATTTCAATTGTAGTCCTTTTTTTATTGTCTTTTCATAGTTAAAGTGTGGGTAATGAGTGCGGGTATGGGCACTTAGGTGCCCATAGGGTATGGGGAAGGGCACTTAAGTTGTTCCCCACAAGGGTACAGGTACAGGTACGGGTATTTTTACAAACGCGGGTATGGGGATGGGTGATGACATCTAGTCATTACGTAATTTTATACGTATTTTGATCACATTTTGGAGTTCACAAGGCAACTTAAGCTACAAGAAAAGCAGAAAAACTGAAGAAAAAAATACAAAGAAGCAAAACGTGTCACGATTCTGCTAAAATGTGACACGATTTGACAAAGCAAAAACATGCTCTCTGCCTTGATGAAAACATGTCACGATGACCAAAACGTGACACGATTTTGGGTGAATTTCTGTGCTTATTTAAGCTGAAGTCTATTCTGAAGACAGGGGTTACGATTTGAGAAGAGCAAAGTGCGATTTTGAGAGCTAAAGACGGCTAGGAGGGCGATTTCTTCAACCTTCTATCAGTTCATGAATGTTTTGATTTCGTTATTGATTATGTTATTTGTAAACTCGATTATGAGTGGCTAAATCTCTTAGGGATTAGGTCTAAGATGATTCTTTGTAACCCTAATTGATCCATGTTGCTGTGAAACTCTATTTATTGTGAATGACAATCTAGTTTTTATTCAATTCAATTGTTCTTAATGCTTTTTATATCCTGATTAAATATAAACATGATTTAGTGAGAACGAATGACTACTGACCATAGCTTTCGACTTAGACCTAATTGAATTGTTCTGATAAACATAGTTAGTCTAGGAATGGATAATTGTTTATTAGTAATATTAGGTTAACATACTTAAAGATTATTAGACCACCTAAGGAATTAAGGGTTGTAGTTTGAGAAGAGGGTTCTAACTCAAGAGATTTATTAGGACTATTTTGTTAACTATCGTGGAACTAGAAAATCATTCATAAGAATAGGTGCAGTATACCAATTAGGGGAACATAGATGATTCGAAAGACCTGATCTCATCTCTCTCTTATTCTTTAAAACCATTCTTTATTTTCTGTCGTTACTTTTATAGAAACAAACCAATCAACTGCCTAGTGGCAAAACAAAATAACCTTTATACATCCTGAATGATAACGCCTTTGAATTATTGAAATTAAAAACAGTCCTTGTGGGAACGATATTATATTACTACTTCGATAGTTTTTGGTTCACTTGTCAAACTTCTATCAATGGGTACTATAGTACCCTGCCCATTGGGTAACCATTGTCATCCCTATAATATTCATGTGGAGTTAATATTCTATGAATGTTGAATATGCACATGTGTTTTTATTTGAAATCCTTGAATGTTTTTACTTGATTATAATTTATTATGTGGAATATTATCTAACCCCTACTGGTTGTTTGGTTGACCACCTGCCTATTTGTATGAATGGGTAGACGGCGTGCATGACTGATTTTGCTTATTACATGTGAGTTGCTTTAGGATTAGCATGAAGCTACCTCTTACCTTTTGCTCGAATCTAGTTAGACTCTGATTAGGGTGTCGGGCCTTTATGTTTATTGTCATTTATCCGTTGTTGAATTTTATTTGATGAGACTATGGTTATGTATTTAAAACCTGAGATATGGTGTTGAAATTTATTTACTCATGTATTATTAGGATTAATACATGTTGAGGAGATATTATGTATGATGATTTTCTGCTGCAAGTTTTATGAAACTGAAATTATGCATGTTTTGAAAAAACGGAGTTGTTGCATCCTGAGCTATTTTGATTTAATTTAATTAATTGCATGGACTTATTGCATTCGGGGTTTAGGATGTTATAATTTACACTTCATCACCATTAACCGAAATAATCATAATCAAATGAAATCACCACGTGTGCAAACATCACCAATTAACAAACATCATCACGTACACATCTCCACACATTTTCACGTAATCACATAACTCACCAAATCACATCATCAAGTGTGAGGCATTTCATAAAGACTCATATGCATGCAATGTTCTAGACACCTCTAAATTCATGTGGTACCAATTTCTTTTGGATTCCGGAGATAATCTTACCGAGTGATCCACTAACGTAAACCTTTACGGATTTCGTTCTTCACCAACTAATGTAAACCCTTACGGATTTCGTTCTTCACCAAAGATTCAATATGACTATGAATGCGTGGACTTTCAAGTAAAGACTCGACAATGCATAATTCACAACACTATATTATATAATTTTCACCATCATATAATATTTTCACCAAAACTCACCATTTGCATTATCAAGCATTTACATTCATACAATCAATAAGTCATAATCACCAACAAGAGTCGTCATCATAATCATAATCAACAATTATCACCACAAGGAAACAACATCATCTCATAAAGCATAATTCACATAATAGACAAACAATCAACCACAATATGATAACCAACATTTTATACACCCATCAATCATTAATTCATTCTCATTTCAATATATTATCATGAATATTAAGCCATTTGCAAGTTATCAAATCATAAATCCTCATTTTGACAAAGTTCGTCTATTTCCACAAAAATCGTCTATTTTGACATTCTCACACAATT
>Ga0315914_1002158_pt1 | contig 30116 bp, 17 predicted proteins | sample MpolenodulesMG_FD_203920 | JGI IMG/M metagenome (GOLD analysis project Ga0315914, IMG submission 203920) | Medicago polymorpha root nodule microbial communities from Los Angeles, California, United States - elongated nodules | ecosystem: Host-associated > Plants > Roots > Nodule | place: USA...
TTCTCGTGCATTTTCATCCAGCTAAGTTTATTATTCTGCTCTCATCATTAATTGCATATTTATTTCTCTATTTTTATTTTTAGTCACTTAGAAAATGTATTTAGGCTCTAATGTAATTTATTTATTTATTTACGTTTTTGCACATGATTTAGAATGTAATTAATTAGGCCTTAATGTAATTTATTTTATTGCAGACCTTATAATGTATAATAGGCTTTATGTAATAGCTTTAGGTATATGTGTGCGTGCGTGTGTGTATGCCCTTTTATGCTTGGTAGTTTAGGTCAAAGGTTCTCGTGGTGGTCCAACACCACCATGAGGTACCCACGCTTTTATCTTCTTGCTCCGTTAGTTTAATTTTAGTCTTATTATTCAAAAAAAAACAAAAACATTCAAATAGTCGCAAAAATCACAAAAACATTTTTTACAATAAACCTTGATTCCCAAAATCAAGTGATCGTCTTATTTTTATTCTTTCGTAAATCAAATTGCAATCAACTTTTAATCGTACTTTAACCATTTTCTCCTAACATAAAAAACACAAACAAATACTCATTTGCCGCCTTGACTTTTCTTTCATTTTAAAACCTTTTTCAAAACTAATAGAAAACACCAAACAAATCAAACGCCAATTTTTACCCCGAACTACGAGGTTTTGATCCCTCACGGGTACGTAGGCAAAGGACACTCGTCCTTCCAAATCAATAAAAAATGTAGATAAATAGGTCTCTTTTCCAATTACCACTTTAACTTTTCTTTTCAAAAAAGCAAGCAAGTTTTATAGCACAAAACGTTGAATAAAACCAAGAGGTTCCCGTAGAGTACTACGGACATAAAGGGTGCTAATACCTTCCCTTTATGTAACTAACCCCCGAACCCTAAATCTTTTTTCAAAGGGGTTTTCGAACTTTTTTCCCCTTTTCTCTTAAAATTAAATGTTCAGTCGTGAAATAAAATAGTGAGTCAAACGCTAATCAAATAGCCTTGATCTCCGAAAAATGGCGCGATAGAAATGGCGACTTCACTGGGGAAACCAAAGAGGGTTAAGCCTAACTTGGTTTTATTTAATTCTTTGTACTATAACTTGCTTAAAATCAAAAAATAAAAGATGGAAATACGTGTATATATGTCTCCTTCCTTCTTCTTTCTCCTTTCTTAACGTGAGTGGTGAGATAAGTCCTACACCCGGGCTTGAGGGAAATATAAGATAGGACGGGGTAAAATCATAGTGGCATACCAAGAGCATTCTTGGGCCTTGTTTACATGTGATATAACCCTACTCGGTGGAGGCCTCACGAAGGTGGTAGTCTTGTTAACATGAGCATTCGTGTTGACGTTATTACCTTCAATGTGAGTGTCCGTCGAAGCCGTGGGCTTTAGTAACCCTTAACCCATCTTGGCCTTTCTAGGATTGTTGTAAAAAATTGATGTTGTGATTTGTGTTGGTTTGGTGTGATGTGTGATTCTGGTTGTTAAATTGTCGCAGGTTTTTTTTTTATTTTCGGTTGTTTTGCAAGTATTTATAGTATAAGGGTTGAGACTTAGGGTTTGTTGGAGGAGGCAGAGACTTGTGCATCTGATCAGGAGCAAAGATGGAACTTCCAGCCTGTTTGTTGCTGAAAAATATGCTTGCAAATTGAAGCCTGTGAAACTGGGTTTGGATTGGCACAACAGACTGCAACTTGAATATTATTGGACAAACTAAAAATAAAAATGAATAAATAAATAAAGAAGGACACGATAGAGGCTAAAAGAGGTAAAGTTAAAAATAAACAAGATTTTTCCTAAAAATAAGAATTTAAAGTCAATTGAAGTTAATTATATAAAAGATGGAAATTTAAAAATAAAAAATAAAGATAGCGAGAAGAGGGCCCGACTCGGAATCAAACATGAGGTATTTTAAAATACCTCTCTGCCAAATTTTTCGCTGAAAATCAGAGGTCAGTCAGAGCCCGACGGCGTGTGAACGTAGGGTCCAACGACACGTGTCAGTGACATCTTAGGTCAAAAATTAGGGTATGACAGCAAGGTTCCAAAACTGCTTACTAAGAGAAGCTTGGTTCCAACAATGCAGATCTATGACATTCCATCCACCAGCTGATTTTGGCAAACAAATATGCTTCCAGACAATAAGAGCTCTTTTTGAAATACCAGATTTACCAGTCCAAAGGAAGACTCTACAAGCAGATTGAATTAGTTTCAAAACTTTTTGAGGAAAGGCAAAGACTTGACTCCAATAAGTTTGCACATCAAATAACACTGACTTAATAAGTTGTGATCTTCTGGCATAAGATAGCAACTTTGATGACCAGTTTTCAATCCTACTAATAATTTTCTTTACCAATGGTTGACATTGCATAACAGTTAATTTTTTGGAGGATAAAGGAACCCCAAAATATTTAAACGGGAGTTAACCTTTGGTAAGACTAAACTTAGTAAGGATTGCCTCTTGAACACTAAGAGCTACACCACCAAAATATATTGAGCTTTGGATTGGTTAGCTTTGAGTCCAGATGCAGAAGAAAACAAATTAAAAGCTTCAAACAATTGAGTAACAGACCCCACATCTCCTATTGAAAATAGAAGGAAATCATCAGCAAAACATATATGCATTAGATTTAGTCTTTTGCATTTAAGATACCTTTAACAACAAAACTTTTCAACATTTTCTAACAGTTTATGCAAATAAACGTTTACAATTTTCTTTATTTTTTAGAATACAATTGGGGAAGGTAGAAATTTTATAGTTGTCCCTAATATAATTTGAATTTCATCCCTTAAAGTTACAAGGTCAACAAACTCTTACTATTAAGTTGTCATTTTATGGATAACAACGTCTTCATTGAATTATAAGACATTCAAATTACATGAAATAATGTTTTGAGTTCTTGACTCATGAGTTGATGCACTGAAATTTCTCTCAAAGGAATGCTTAATGGTGTAAGCTGAGTGGAAAAACTTTGTGACACACATTTCATTGTTGGTCGAGAGGACGGGTTTAGGTTTAAACATGCAAATGCTATGACAGCAACCCGAATAATGTCAAGTGAAACCATCTCATTATTTGGACGTTGGAGACGTCTGTCTAGTACTTCAAGTAGTTTGATGTCTTGAGTTGATGTTAATTGAAGTGATGACAATATTTCCTCAGGATGTCTTCCCAGTAAAATTTCAAGTGCCACTACTCCAAAACTATATACATCACACTTTTCACTTACAACCATAGTATAGGCAAGCTCTACATTGACCAAATCATAATGCGCAAGTTGAAGGATTGTAAAGAAAAATAGTTGAAAATTAGTAGAATGTCCCTTCTCTTCTTTCACATATATCATAACAAATAATCAGTGGATTTATATTCTATAGCCAACTCTTAAATAACAAAAGAAAATATGGTTTTAATTAGGAGTGTATTTGGAACAAGTAATAAACATACTTACCAATTGAAAATGAGAATTTATTTTTAAAGAGACCATATATTTAGGGGGGAAATTAGGAGTAGAATTTTATGACGTTAGTGTTAAAAACTATTGAACATGTATGTTATTTGTGTGGATTATGAATAGTTTGTTATGTCTCTAAAAAAACTGGAATAAAATAAAGAGAAGGATAAAAAGTTAATGCAATGAATAATTTACCAGGAGCTATATATCCAATAGTTCCAGCAACTATTGTTCGATTGGATGAATCACATTGAAGGAGTCGAGCTATACCAAAGTCAGAAACACTAGGCTGCCATTCCGAGTTTACCAAGATATTGCCACTAGATACATCTCTATGCACTATTGGAGAGGTGAAATCATGATGAAGATATGATAGAGCAGATGCAACTCCTTTAACAATATTAATCCTTTTTCTCCAATTGAATTTCATGGCTTTTACATCATCATGCAAGACAGAAAACAAGCTTCCTCTTTCCATATACTGACATATCAGAAACATAATTCTTTTATGCAAACAGAATCCATAAAGCTTCACAATATGTCTGTGCTTTATTTCTGATAAGATTTTCACTTCATTTCTAAAAGTTTCATCAAAAGTTGTCCCCTCTTCTTCATAGCTGTCAAGTTTTTTTAATGCAACAACTTTGCCACTTGGTAACTGTGCCTTGTAAACACTTCCATATGCTCCTTTTCCAATGCAATATTTAATGTCAAAGTCTTTTGTTGCTCTAATAATGTCATTGTATGCTATTTTGCCATCATAATTCCAAATACAAAATAAATCTCCATTCTTTGGCGTCGATGTGTTTCTATGCTTGCTCTTGCTAGAATTATGGCGACGTTTGAAGTACATGAGAAGTGAGAAGACTAGGATTAGAATAATAAGGATAGGAAGAACAATGACAACATTGTGCTTTACTTTTTTAGTTTTCTTGTGAGGTGAATGAGGTTGCAATTTGTCATATGTAGTGTCTATACATACATCCATGTTCCTTGTGTTCCTTTCACTAAGATAAGTACAATGTGGAATGGGTCCCTTCAAACAATTATTGGAAATGTCCAAATAAGAGATATCACAAAGAGATTGGGGTACCATTCCAGTGAGATTATTATTGCTTAAATTAAGGTTGTAAAAATTTCCAAACTGAGAAGGAATTTTGCCACTAATGAGGTTGTCACTGAGGTCCATGAAAGTTTCATAATAATCTGTCAATGGAAACCAACCGGAAGGAAGTGTACCATTGAGAAAATTGTTAGAGATGTCAATGTATTGTAATTGTGTGAGATTTGTAAGGGAAATAGGCAAGTTTCTACCGAGACGGTTATGAGATAAATCTAATTTTTTGAGACTATTCAAGAACCCTAACTCAATAGGAATGAAACCTTGAATGTAGTTGTTAGAGATGTATAAGAACTTTAGTTGTGTGAGATTTCCTAGTGAAGAAGGAATAGAACCTTGAATATTGTTAAAAGAGATATCAAGGTACTCTAATCTTTTAAGATTTCCTAGTGAAGGAGGTAACTCACCTACAAGAGAATTGCTATTCAGATCGACATATGTGAGCTTTGAGAGAAGACCAATTTCTTTTGGGATAATCCCTTGTAGACCAATTCCAATGACAGCAAGTCTTTCTAAATTGTGGAAAAAAGACAGGTTGAGTTTTCCAAATTGAATAACCCATGTCCTTCTTGAAAAATATATATTGATTTCTTTTATGCTTCCAGCCTCATTGCAAGATATACTAGACCAACTACAACGATTGGAGATATTGAAGTGTGCATCAGATGTGTTCCACCATCCACTATTGACTATTGCATTTGCTTCCATTTGAAGTTGAGATGTCACTATGGCAAATTGAGTCCCCATGAACAAACCCCAAGTAAGAAGAAAAACCTTCCACATTTTTGGACTATAGGTATTAGAACCAAAAGATTTTGTCAAATTCATTTTTTGAGATTGAATGAATATAATTGCATACAATGGTCTAAGTTGCATCAAAAACCTTTATAGACCAATTCAGTATGATTTAATGCTTTGACAATAATTGATTGTGCTAGGCAAATAATGTCACAATGTGAACGTGGAAAAAATTGAAAGTTTCATTCAAAGACGACATGTGAGAACTATTTTTCCATTCCCACTTTATTCCTACTGACATAACATAGGGGAAAGTAGCCACAACTAATTAAATATTGTATTGTATAGTTAAAGATCAAATTTGGGATACCATCCTAACGATCAACTCATAATCTTTCAGCGTTCACTTCCAATTTCTTCCACGTGATAAAGTCGTTGTGAAGAGCTGTTGTTTAACTTGTGTTGAATCACCAACTTGTGTGTTTAATAATAATAAAAAGAGAGTGGAATGCAACCAACTTTTTATATGTTGACCCATTTATCATGTAAACACTTAGCGAAGAAAAAAAAAATCTCGTAAAGACTTTGGTCCCATTGTTTGTGCTATGTAGATAATGTTGTATTTCTAAGTTGATATTATAATTTAAAAGTTATTAAATGTTGTTCATTATTTGTTGTTGATTTAACCATGTGATGTTTACTTAGTAAAAATCTTATTTGTCAAATTTATTTTATATTTATTTATGTAGCCGTTGATGCTTGACGGTTTGGTCAAAGGCTTAAATCTAATTACCTATTATTATGCCTCATTTTCCTTAATATAAGGAACAACTCACCACAACTCTCATGGATATATCCTTCCTTTATTTTTCAAAATAAAGGTCACATAACTTACCACAACACATAACTTACCAGAAAAATCACATGCACATAGTATGCACTTAATATACTCTCTCACTTCATGTTTCTCTGTGCATAATTATTTTCTCTGATCTAAAAAATATTGAGTTTCTGGATTACATCTCCTATTATCTTTGAGATAAATTTGAGTTGTTCTATTACCTTTGGCTATGATTCATACCGAAGAAGAACCCGTTGTATCCTAGGAGGATATGCGCTTATGAGGCATATAAAATCCTTAAGGACAGTGACTATGTCATGCCTCAGGTTACATAGCAGTGTGTTGTTTTGCAGGTTTCCTCTAATTTGATTTGTAAAGATTTTGATGGAGCCCTATCGGCAACCAAATTTGATAAGTTCCTTATGCTTTATTTTACTTTATTATTAGTCATATTTATTTGTTATGATATTTCTCTTTAATTTCTTATATGTGATAATTTCACATCTAATTTATTCAACAGAGAAATGATATTTGTACAGTCATTTTATGATAAATTTTGCTACAATTTTCTCTATCATACTTACATTATGTTTTATATCTCGATGAAAATATGCCTCGCCGGAATCCTCTCTATCTGGGTCATAATTGTTTTGTTCTGGTGACCTAACCAATCTCCGGTGAAGCTTTGATGATGATTTTTCTCTGATTTTGTGTGTTCTGCTCAGCCCCTCTCGCCGTTTTCTCCCTCTTGATCTGGATCTGCTAGCTTCTAAGGGCGGTGCTGCTTCGTCTCTCCTCTCCGGTGAAGTTCCCTTTACCGGCGAGACTTTGGGTTATGTGATTTCCTCAGCTGCATCTTGCTTCTTCTTCGCCTCCTACTGATGGCTCCTCCGATTTGACGGTGGACTTTTCTCGATCCGCCAGAGACGGTGGCGACGAAGACGGAGAAATCGGGGAAAACTTTTGCTCTGCTTCATCAGAATCGCAGGTAAAACTTATTCCCTCCTAGAACTATTATCGGTGACTCTGTTAGAATCAAACCCTCATAGGAAGATTATGAGGCTGGAATTAGGGACTGTAGCGCCAGCCTTCATGGCAGAATCACTCTGCAAAAAAATGATGCACCCTTAACCACTCAAACTTTAAGGCTCAAACAGCAAAACCTTTGGCCATACTTGAGCAACTGGTTTTTTACTCCACTTGGAAGAGGTTGTTTTGAGTTTCAATTCCACTCACTGGAGGATATGAGAAAGATTCTAGCACAAGGGGTTATCAATCTCAAACCTGGCATCTTAAGATTCTTCTGTTGGTCGCAAGATTTTAACCCCCACTCTCAAATACAAACTCACGCCCAAGTTTGGGTTAGGTTGATGCACTTGCCTCAAGAATATTGGAGGAAACAAACACTTTTTGAAATTTCTTCTGGTGTGGGAACTCCCCTTATCATTGATGATGCTACTAAATCCAGGTTGTTTGGTATTTATGCTAGAATTTTGGTGGATATTGATATGTCTGGTAAATTGTTTGACTCTATTCTTGTGGAAAGAGAGGTATATGCATTCCCGATAGAGGTTCAATATGAAAGGCAGCCACCTTTCTGCACTCATTGTAAGTTCCTAGGCCATTCCATCCAACAATGTAAGAAAATTGGTGCCAAGCACGGTCAGAAAGATAAGGAATTCGGTAAACGGAAGCAGCAGTTGAAACATCCTCAGATTGCCAAGAAGCAAATTGGTAACTTTTCCTCTAAACAACATATTGCACCTCCTTCAGTAATGGAGAAAATTGTCCATAATGGTAACACTGTAGCACAGGTTATATAGGGAAAAATATGAACATAGAAAAGGAAGGTACCGCTGAATCTCTAAACCAAATTGTTGATAATCTACCTGATATCATTCCCGATTGCCCTGTTATCCATATCTCGAAGGATGACATTCTTATCACTACTAAGAGTCAAGATACCTTGGTTGATCAAGATCTTGTGGTCAACTACCCTTTTAAAGTGTTTTGTAGTTATGAAGATAAGTTAGAAGTTGAGGCTTTAATTTACCTAAGGAACCGAGTGCTTCGGAGGTTTATGCTAGAAGGTTTAATGATGCTATAAACTCTCCCATAGGTACCCATGATGAGACTATTTCTGCAGTGTCCCCCCTTATGCCAGAGAAAACTGCTTCTGTTGAAGTCAGACCCTCTGAGCAAATGGGTGGATTCATTGAGACTCAACTAAAGTTGAATGATGGGAGGCTGTCATTCCCCCCATCATTCCTTCAGACTCATTTCTGCAAGATGAAAACACTGGGAGGATGTCATTCCCCAGCGACATCCATGCATCCTCTAGTAAAGTTCTGGATCCTGTTACTCTGCAAATATGGGCCTCTACTCCAATTCTTATACCTTTGGTATTCCTGTTTCTATGGAGAGTGGCCAGTTTAGTGCTGCTAAAAAAATCTGAGAATGTATTTCTGACCTCAAATCAGTCTACCTCTAATGCAGTCATAGATTAAAGTGTTAAAGTTCTGAAAATGCTTTGGGGAGATTATGAGTATGATTCTGAAGATCCTACTACTGATGATATCAGAACTGTGGACCTTGGTCCTAGCAAATACTACAAGGACCCTTAAGATACTGAGAAACCTCTTAAAAATAGAGGAAGGAAGAAGAAACAGAAAAAATCCAATCTAGCACCCAACGTTTCTACTAAGAGCATCAGATCTCGCTCCAAAACAGGTTCTTCTATCAGTCCTGAGTTATAAAGGCGTTATACTAGATTATTAGAGGCATAGGGAATTCAGATTTGCAAATGCATCTTTTGAAGCTTGTAAATACTCATCACCCAGATTTTCTCTTTGTTGTTAAACCGATGGTGCAGTTTGAGAGTATCCCTTTTTGGTTCTGGCACAATCTCCACCTAACTGCTCACATTGTGATATCTAGAGACAGTCATCAGCCTAACCTTTGGGGAATTGGCATTCTAAGCTTGAAGTGACCATTTTAGTCTTTATTGATTAATGCATTGCTATTTCTTGTAAATATGACAATTCTTTTTTTTTCCTTGTTGTTGTTTATGCTAACACTTATCATGTTAGAAGAAGATCTTTGTGGACTAATTTGAAGAACCTTCTAGCTATTTTTCATGGACCTTGGCTTTTCATAGGTGACTTCAATTCTATATTGGGAGCACATGAGAAAATAGGGAGAAGAAAACCTATCACTATTGCTTGTGATGACTTCTTACTATGGTCCAATGCTAATGACTCAACCCATTTGCAGACTAAAGGAGATAAGTATACTTGGAATAATCAGCGCTCTGACAGTGCTTTTATTGTGCAGAGGCTAGATATAGAAATCAATAATACTGACTGGTTGACATATTATAACATTACCAGCTGCAATACCTGAATTAAAACTTGCTCTAAACATTTCCCTCTGTTGGTTGAGATGCAGAGACACCCCCTACTAGAATTATACCTAGATTCAAGTGTTTCAAGGCTTAGGCAACTAGTGATAGTTGTGAAGCATTCATGGCCTATGTCTGGAGCACAGATCTCATTGGGAACTTTATGCAACTTGTTTAACAAAAATTGAAAACTCTTAAACCTCTCATCAAAAGTTCGAATAAGCAGGTGTTTGGGGATGCCCACCAACAAGTCACTCTTTCTTATGAAAAGCTTGAGGATATCTAACTTAGTATTGATCAATTGGGCCATAATCCTCAAAGAGCTAAAGAGGAGGTTGCTTGCCTTGCCAAATATAATGAAGCACTTCAGATGGAATGTAATTTCTAGAGAGAGAGAGAGAGAGAGAATGCTAAAAATGCAAGATTCATAAATGGAGACAGAAATAAAGCTTTCTTTCATAGAGCTGTTAAAATTAGGGAAAAGCAGAACATGATATGCCTTCTGAAAGATGGGGATATGGTCTACAACACAACATCTAACATAGAATCTCATATGCTCTTAATTATTTTCCCCAAATATTTTCTATTTCTCATCTGTATACAGCTAATAATCTTCCTAACCATCTCATTCTTGTTCTGGTCACTGAAGCTGACACTCTCTTGCTCATTGTTCTTCCTCTTGCGGAGGAGATCAATCATGCAGTTTTTTATCTTAGCAATTTATTATTTTTTTTACAAAATTTCAACAATGTTTTGTTATTTAGAATTTTCATGTGCGTTATTAGCTTTTTGTTTTGGTAATGTAAGATGACGAAGGCCCAATAAGAAAGACTGGAATAGGATTAAACTATCATTTTTTATAGTTTATGGATTAAATTGAAGAAAAAGTGATAATTTAAGGATTAAATTGATGGTTTATTATTTTAGTTTTGAACAAATTCAAATGGTAGTTGTTGATACCGGTCCAACACTTTTTTAATTACATTTGTATATTTCTTTTCAACAAAATATATTTTGTAGTTCCTTGAGTTTAGGGCTGAAAATGAGTCGAGTCGAGTTGAATCTGTCTGAACTCGACTTGATAAGAATTTGCTAAGCTCGAAACTCGGCTCGATTTCGACACAAACCCTTTTCTAAGCTCGAGTTCGACTCGTATAAAATTCAAGAACAATTTGATTCGGCTCGTTAGGTTCATTTCGTTTTCTCAAATCACATAACTTCTGATCTCTTTATGAAGTCCTTATGATTATTTTGTAGTCCTTCTTAACACTTGTTTGTTGTTCGGATTCATGTTTCTTTGAAGATTTGTGCATTTGTAATATCTTGTTCTAAAGAATACTTAGAGAAACCGATAATGAACCAACACATATAAGAACCATTCTGATCTTTATGTTCACTTCAGTTTGTTATCATTGAAACATCAAGTTAAAAATATTTTGCGATTTTCCCCAACAAAATCGACCTTCAAATTTATCAACAAGTACGAAAAGAAGTAAACAACATTTAACCTCAAAATCTTATTTAAGCGATAACACGTAAAATGCACTACTATTTTAGCTCGACTTACACATGATTTGACCTTTATTTTATAGATTTTTTGCAATGTTATGCTGGTATTGTGTGTCTTATTTCAAGTATATGTCGATTAAAAGTTCCTGCACGTCAAAATGATGAAAAACGGCGAAAAAAGGAAGAAAGCTCCAAAGTCACCGGAAAGTCAACAAATCAGAGGAGGAAAGTCAGCGCAAGGCTGACGGTCTGCCCATAACTAGGGGTGAGATGCCCGTCATGGCGTCTGAAGCTGTTTTCCCATTTTCTGCATTTTCTCCTCCACTTTCGACATGACCAGCAGTACTTCAGAGCAGATTTTTGCCTAGAAATAGACCTTGTAGAAACAATTTATGGGTTCCAAGCTTTTTAGAAATTAAGTAATTTAGAAAACAACTTATCCTTCACTTTTAAGCTTTCAGTACTTTGTTCCCTTGTAATTTTAATTCCAGTACCAGTTACTCTATCAAATTTCAACTACCATTTCCTACTTATTATTATCATTCATCCAAATTCCTTTTATTTTTAAGTTGCTGCTACGTATCCTTTTATATTAATTCAGTGGAGATTACTCTTATTGATTTCGATTGCTGCTACCATATTGTTGTTATTCGATTTCAATTAAGTTGCTCTGCTGCTGCTGTGTTTGGATTGCTGCGGTTATTTTACTTCCTTGTTGCTGCGCCTTTGTTCTGTGTTATTTCATATTGTTGTTGCGTTGTTGTTCTGTTGTTGTGGCCTTCTTTCCTTTTTATTAAGAGTATCCATCCTTAACAGGTTCTGTTCATTTTGTTTCCATTGATTCACGTTTTTTTTTATTCTCTTTTAATTCTCTACTTCAAAGATGAATAGCATGAATAAAAGTTCAATTATTATAATTACCATGTCTCGGAAGATTTTTAGAGTCCACAATAGAATGATTGTCGTACCAACGATGCTTTGTTAAGTTGTATAATTTATAAATTTGACAGGAATTATTTTTAAGTCTGAAGATTATAATTTTTAATGATAAATTTTTACAGTAAACACTAGAATAACGCGATACCGGTTTCATTTCGAAAGAGTGAAAATTGTATCTTCTGTAGAAAATTCATAAGTTAATTTTAAAATACACAGACAACATTTTTTTTCTCAATTAACTTAGAAATTATTTATTTTCAAAAACGCTATTTTAAACTTGTATTCGCACATGCGAAAGCGGGCATCTGTGAGTTTAAAATACAGTTCCCACTATGCGAAACCAAACGGAACCTTTAAATTAAATTTCTACTAAAAATAACTTTTCACGCAAAAATTGATTGTTTTTCAAACGGAATTTTTGAAGTTGTAATGCATACCCGCAAAAGCAGTCGAGTAGATTACAAAGTCGAAATTCGTGTCATACACGTGAAAGCGGAGCGGACTCTTTAATTTAATCCTTTTACACGCGAAAATATTTTTCGGTTATAATAATAAAATATAACTTAACAAGTATACATAGTCGATGCGAATTATATATTCCGGTCTCTCGTCATTAAAATAATTAAAAACAAGTTAATTTCCTAATTTCGCAATCAAATTAATTTGCACCGCCTTAGATAAACAATGTGACATCTTTTATACTTGCAGGATTCAACATCTTTTATACTAAAACCGGTATTTTCATGCACTTGCGGACCTATCATTAAGCAATTAAAAAACTCTTGCGTAAAAAATGAGAAAAAATGTCTGGAGTTTGAGAAATTATACACTTACTTGTTGTTTGAGTTTGAATTAATCATGTTGTGTGAGTTTGAGGAAGCTTGAAAAATTCGTTTAAAACACAAATGAAGGTTACCGGTTGGGTTCCGGTATGTAACAAAGATTGTTCGAATCATAACTCCCGAGTTTGACCGATTGGGAGTTACGTTCCAATAAGGGTATTTTTGGCTTTTGAAGGGTTTGTGATAAATTAGAAGGGCCTATTGAGTAAACTTCTTTTATTTATGAATCTGATTTGTCATGGGCCAAGCCCATAGTATGAAACCCTAAAGTCCAGTTTATAGTTCATTCTATAAAAAAATGAGTAGTCGCTGCATTTCACTTCCATCGATTCTTCTTCTTATTCATCTTTCGAAGGCTTGCTGATTTCTCTTCTCTTGTGTTTTAAATCTTTAATTCCATTGATTCTTCTTCGTATATATTTTGTTTTTCCTTTCAAATTTTTGGTATATTTATCTTTAAATAGTCTTCCCAAGTCTCACTGTCTAGTGAGTTCGAAATTTGAAAGCTTTCATGATCTGAACATGAACAAATCAATAAAGTGTTCAACTTTGGATCAAATCAATCAGATCCGTAAGTTAATCCTAGTTTTCATAAAACTAGATGAAGATGACAATGACGGTGATGATGACAACATTCTTATGAAAATTTTCACAAATCCAAAAAATTAAATCGACCAAGTACCAAAGGTATATCATCAAATACAAAATCCTATGATTTATTATTACTTTTATTATATAAGTCAATATAGATGTCGTAGTTTTTCTTAGTATCAGATAATTTATGTTATAAAAATGTACATGTTTTTAGTTGAATCAATGTCGGGCTCCTAAACTCCATCTTCTTCTAGCAAGAGACCAGTAAAGACCCAGGGGGTCAGTTGATATTTTGCGGCACAATGCAAACTTTGCATGAAATGGAGAGTGATTGATACACAGGAAGAGTTTGAGGAGATCCGTCATAAAATCATTCGAGAGCCTTTTGATTGTAACAAAAAGGCTAATCGTAGTTGTGTTGATCCTGCTGATATCGAATATGATTCTTCTCGGACATGGGTCATTGACAAGCCTAACATTCCAAAGACTCCCACTAGGTTTCAAGAGAATCTTGGTGCTTAGAAATGATTACTCTAAGTTGGACTCTTACTACATCACACCTAAAGATAGCAGCATACCTTAAAGATCATCCTCAACCCAATGGTGTAGCTGCTTCGGATTTTGATTTTTCATCCCCAAAGATTATGCAAGACACCATCCCAGAAATTATTGAGCAACAGAAGGATTCTGCAAACAAAAATGTAAGATAGCTAAAGATGAAGTTTGAGAAATGTCATCACAAGGTTGTTGCATGTTGTTGTTGTTGATGCTAATTATGGTTGGTTTGTTTGTAATATATTATTTATAGATATTGCGTTAGGGAACACCAATTCAGTGGTATTGAAACAAATTTAATTTTAGTTATGATGGTTCATTGTAACCTAAACATATATTTGCAGGCTCTTTATGTTGACTGATCAGAACACCCAAAATATATTATGTATTCTTCTATGCACCTCAATCAATTTCCCTCTCAAAAAAAGACCTAAACTATTTATTTGAGTGGTTTGATTTTATCTTTTTCCTACCGATGATTATTATGATTTTTTTTTAATTTGAACTATCAATTTAACCAAAAAAATACGCACTCTAACAAAATGATCATTTTCTTTCCTTCGAAAACATAGTTTTTTTTTTATATTATTTTCAGCTTTGGATAATTTCGATTAGGGCGCGACAAAAACCTTTTTATTTATTCCAAAAAAAAATGATTTCCATTCTTAACAAAGTGGTTGTGATCATGAAGGATAACCTCCACATTTTTTAAACAAACATCATCAACCTTCAATATAGAGTTCTTTTGATGGAATTCAGATGCTATAAGAATAATGCAAAATTGAAAATTTCAACTTATAAGCAGTAAGGACGAAAATGGGACGAGGTGTTTTCAAATAACAATTAACAACATGCAACCCTGGTTGATTTTTTCAATTGACAAATAAAGAGAATGATTTTTTCAATTGACAAATGAATAGAAGGAAAGATATAAAATCAAGTATGTGAAATGAGAACTTAACTGTGTATTTTTTTATCAAAATGTAGCTAGGCGGAGTTATCTAAGTTTGACCCATTTATTTCTCATTGTTGATAAATATAGGCCAAATATTTCTCGCGGTCGTTTGATCCGGCTTTTTTACAGTTTAAAAGCTACTTTAAAACAAAGTTAAAATTAAGAGCTTTAAGAAAGAAGTTAAAGTTGTTTGGTTACTTTATCACTTTTAGTTTTGCAGCTATTTTTAAGTCAAAAGTTGTTTGGCAAAATATTGTACAAAACTTTTAATCTAATAGTTGGTTTTTTTCAATTATACCCTATAACAAATTTCGTTATAAAAATACTATATTTTTTGTGTCATTCAAAAAGATAAGAATTTATATTATATTTATTACATTGTTGGTGTCATTGAAAAAGATATGTATAGTTTTTTTTAATGAGAAAAAGATATGCATAGTTTGTTACAATATGTCTTGTCCAAAAGATATGTACAGTTTGTTAGTTTGTTACTTACAAGTAGTTCTAAAGTAGCATTCAACAACTTTTGTTAAAGCTCATTCCATTCAATTTTATGCATTCTAAAAAAAGTACTTTACCTTCTCCATGAAAATGCAGAGAAGTAGAAAGAAAAAAGTTGGTTCAAATGGTGCCTTGTTAAATGTTTATAATAGTGCAGATAATTTCTGATTGAAAGGACGAATTTATAACAAACAAAAAAAACTTAAAGGATCAACTTGTTATAAAGATAAAACTTAAAATGTAGGGAAAATGCACTACACTGTAAGATACAATGTGCAAAAGTGGTTCTATAAATAGAATCACTGAGTCGAAGCAAAACTCACTTCACTTTTCAGAAAAGCCTAGCCACTATGAAACTGTTCTATCTCTCAAAAGCTTTCTTCCATCCATACTACCCTTGTTGACATAATAGTTTTGCTTGTGTAGAATGCGTAGTTGACTATCAATGGTATTGTGTTATAAGATGTCAAACTTGTTCAAGATTATTCGTATTGATCCATCTTAAGAGAAATTTAATATTTTTTTGCGATTATCTTTTTTTTTTTTGCGATTTCCCTTCGTATCTTCCTCTAAAAATCATTGAAAATGGAAAATTTAGTCCCAATACCTAATGTGAATCCTTATATCATTGAAAAGTAATGTTATTCTTCAATCTGATGTGCCCATGAGATGATTCTGATCACATTATGAAGTCATTATTATAATTTTGAAGTCCTTCTTAACACTTGCTTGTTGTTCAGATTCATGTTTCTTTGAATATTTATGCATTTGTAATATGTTGTAATGAACAGTCAAAAAACTTTTAAGAAAACAACACATATAAGAATCATTTTGATCTCTATAGTCAATTCAGTTTGTTATTGAAAAATAAACTTAAAATCAATTTTGTAGTTTTCCACAACAAAACCCACCTTTAAATTTATCAACAAGTGCAAAAAGAAGTAAACAACATTTAAACTCAAACTTAATTAATCAACTTAAAAAAAACCAAACCTAAATAATGAGAAAGAATGTGTAGAGTTTGAGAAATTATACACTTACTTGTTGTTTAAGTTTGTATCATGTTGTTTGAGAAAGCATAAAAAATTGGTTTGAAACAAAAATGAAGGTTACCAGTTGGGTTCATGTATGTAATAAAGGTTGTTCAAATCGTAACTCCTGAATTTGACCAATCGGGAATTACGTTCCAAGAGGGTTATTTTTTGCTTTTAAGGGGTCTATAAAAAATTAGAGGGGCCTATTGAGCAAACTTCTTTTAATTATGAATCTGACTTGTCATAGGCGAAGCTCGTCATATGAAACCCTAAAGTCCATTTTATTGTTGATTATATATAAAAGAGTAGTCTGCACATTTCACTTCCATTGGTTCTTCTTATTCATCTCTCCAAGATTTATTGATTTCTATTCTCTTGTGTTTTAGATCTTTATTTCCGTTGTTTCTTCTTCGTACATATTTTCTTTTTCCTTTCCACTATTCGATATACCTATCTTTTAATAGTCTTACCAAGTATCAATGTCTAGTGAGTTTGGTGGTTTAATTTGATATACTATCAATTTGGCATTGTTAGCATCTATTTGATAACTTTCTAGATCTGCACTTGAATAGATCAACAAAGTGTTCAACTTTGGATCAAACCAATCAGATCTATAAGTCAATCCTAGTCTTCATAACTCTAGATGAAGATGATGACAATTACTGTGGCAACGTTCTTATGAAAATTTTCACAAATTTAAAAAATCAAATCGACGAAGTACCAAAGGTATATCATCAATGCAAAATCCTCTAGTTCATTATTATTTTTATTATATAATTCAATATGCATATTGTAGTTTTTCTTTAGTATTAGATCATTTATGTTATAGTTTTTCATAGTTATAGTTTTCTTGTTCATTAAGTTATAGTTTTTCATAAATCTACCCTATTTATTTATTTGAAGAATTTGATTTTATCTTCTGGCTGCTGGTGATTTTTATTTTATTTTTAATTTGATCTATTAATGTAACAAAAAAAGTACGCACTTTATCAAATCAATTAATTTTTCTTATTTGAAAATTGATTTCTTTATTACTTTTTGCTTTGGATAATCTTGATGGACTATAGTGAAGGACTATGGAGAAGCCTACGGCAGCCCGAGATAATGAAAGGACATTTTCTTGAACATTGTGAAGCCAAAAAGGCCAAAGAATTTGTCAATGAAGTTAAGCGTAGATTTATTCAAGATAACATGAGGGATAAGTATGATGACTTTCTGAAAGTCTTGAAGGGTTACAAGACACAAAGGTTTGATCATGTGTGACCATTCTCTTCTCACTTAGCATATTCAAATCTTTGAAGTTGATGTGCCCATGCCTTTGATGCCATAACTAGTTTTCACCTTCAGTTTTTGATAGCAAGCATTGATCTTCAATAACATTGATGTTAATTCTGAAAGTTCTTTTGTAGAGTCTTAATGGAGCTTTCAGAATCAACCTATTCTTGCAATCAAAAACCTTCAAAGCTTGTGCAATTCCACCTTCGTAGTATACCCCTTTTGCAGTAATTGACCAATACTGATGAGATTACTCTTCATCTTTGGAACATATAGCACATCAATAATGCTAGCCTTCTTCCCATATTTCCTATAATCAAGACTTTGCCAATTCCTGCTGCACAAACTATGCTATTATCTGCAAATCTTATCTTTCTGTTTACTGAAACATCTAATTCAGAAAACCAAGATCTTTTGCATGTCATGTGATTAGAACACCCAATTCCAAATACCATTCATCACTCTTTTCTTCTTCTTCTTTGATTATTGCCATCAAAAGAACTTCATCAGAATATGAACCTTCATCTTGAGAAAATTGTGCTTCATCTCTGTTCCTTGATACTATCTTTGATCTACATTATATGCATAATGTCCCCACTTCAATCAATTATAGCATTGAATGTCTTTCTTATCTTTCTTCTTCTTCTTCTTCTTCTAATCAGACTTTGTTGAATCATTCTTATTGCTTTCTTGATTCTTGCTAGAACCTTCACCATCCTTGTGAGATTGATCAAACCATGGTTTCTTCCCTTTCTTGAACTTCCTTTCTTCGCATACTGAGCTTGAAAAGCTTGATCAGATGCAGCACCTTTACCTCTTGTCTTGATTCTATCAGTTAATCTCAATTCATGTGCTTCAAGACTTGCTTGCAATTCTTCAATCTTCATAGAATCTAAATCTTTAGATTCTTCCAATGCAACTACAATATGATCAAATCTTGGTGCTAAAGTTCTAAGAACTTTCTCAATCTTCATCAAATCAGTAATACTATCTCCATTCCTTGCCATCTGATTTGACAGATTCACAACTTTGTCAAAATAGTGACTTATGGTTTCTTCTTCTTCCATTGTCAATACTTCTTCATACTACCTTCTCAAAGCCTGAAGCCTCCTTTTCTTAAATTTACCATCTTCAGTATACAACTTCTCAAGTGCATCCCAAGTTTCCTTTGAACTTTCATAATGCATGATTTTCTCAAAAATCTCATTGCTTACACACTGATGCATCAAGAACATTGCTTTCCCATCCTTCTTCTTTGCATCTTTGTTTTCAGCTTGTTTTGACATATGTTGCATTTCTTGCTAGTGCTGGTACACCATCATTCACCACTTCAAGCACAACCTGATACCTGGAGATCACCTTCATCTTCACGATCCACTGATCGTAAATCTTGCCTTCAAAAACCGGTAAAAGCGTAAGGAAATTGTTGTTATGGGTTTCCGTTCTTCACGAATTCTTCAGCAACAATGAACGAGTCGGGCTCAAGATACCAATATGATGGAACAATGGTGAAAACTATGAAGAAACTATGCAAAAACAGTTAAAAACTGAAAACTGGGAAACTAGGGTTTCTAGGGTTTATTAGATTTTGTGTGTGTGTGTGTGTGTGTGTGTGAGAGAGAGAGAGAGAGAAGCATTGATGAGAAACTGAATTTTATTGAATGATGAATCTAATGAATTATTTACAAGGCATAGGAGTTTATATACATAGAGGTATGTAACTAACTCAAAAACAAAACTATAACAAACTTGTTTCTTATCCTACAAGTAAGCTTAGTTTGTTACTTTATTCACAAGCTATCCAACTAACTTTTAAATTAACATGATAACTAACTTCTAACTAATGAATTATCATTCCAATAGGTTTGTGGGTATCTTTTATTAATCGTTCTGCTCTCCATTAGCAAATTCTTTGGTAAGGATTATTTTCTTTTTATTTTTTTGCTTTTTGGTCAACAATTTGCAAGAGAGAGTAATTGGTCAAAATCTTGACATTTAATAGATCGTTGAATTTTGAGTTGATTGTGTGTTGAATGTTGGCCTTCCTCATCATTGAGTTTCTCCTTTTTGTATTCAAGAATTATTGCCTCATTGTTCTGCAACTAGTGAACATTTTGACTTCAACTTCGCGGACCTCCGCTATACAAGTTTTAAAACTAGAATTTGAAGAGGTCACATGTATAACGGTCTTGTTACCTCCCTTCCTCTTGGATCTTGCTAGTTTAAAAAGCTCAATGGATTTGAGGTTCTTATCTCTGGAAATGTGTTCGAACCCTAGTTCCTGGTCTGAATTTGTGTGGCTTCTTCACTCCTCCCGTCGTTGGTGCTGATTTTCTTGCGGCTGTCGTTGCAAGTTGTTTCCGTGGGGCTTTGCTGCCGGTGGAATTTCATGTTGGTTTTTTGGTACGTGCCATTTTGAACAGAGAGAGAATGGGGAGAAAGAAAATAATTTGTTGTTAAATGAGATAGGGAAGAAAATCTAAGAAGTGATGAGAGTGAAGGAAGTGTTTGGCGAATATATAGAATGAGGAATAAGTGGAAATTGTGAAAATTTAGAGAAGATGAGCTAGGAGAATCGTGACCGTTGTTGAGAAAAGTTATCTACGTTTGTGAGTTTCTTAGGGAAGGTAACTTGGATCACGATTTGTGGCATGTGAAACCAGCCAATATGATTATTTCAACAAATTTTTATTTGGATATTACTTTTTCCGGCCTGCATCCTTCTCACGCGCCCTGCAAAAATGCCAAATTTTTATTTTGTTTACAAAATTTCAACAATGTTTTGTTATTTTGAATTTTCATGTGCGTTATTAGCTTTTTGTTTTAGTAATGTAAGATGACCAAGGCCCAATAAAAAGGACTCGAATAGGATTAGACTATCAATTTTTATGGTTTATGGACAAAATTGAAGAAAAAATGATAGTTTACGGATTAAATTGATGATTTATTATTTTAATTTTGAATGGATTCAAATGGTAGTTGTTGATACCGGTCCTACACTTTTTAAATTAAATTTGTATATTTATTTTCGGCAAAATATATTTTGTAGTTTCTTAAGTTTTGGGCTGGAAATGAGTCGAGTCAAATATGCTTGAGTTCGACTCGATAAGAATTTGTTAAGCTCGAAACACTGCTCGAGTTCGACACGAACTCTTTTCGAAGATCAAGTTCAAGTCGTTTAAAATTCACGAACTGTTCGATTCGGCTCGTTTGGTTCATTTTGTTGTCCCAAATCACATGACTTTTGATCTCGTTATGAAGTCCTTATGATTATTTTGAAGACCTTCCTATCACTAGTTTGTTGTTCGGATTCATGTTTCTTTGAATTTTTGTGCATTAATAATATCTTGTTCTAAAGAATAATCAAAGGAACTTGTAAGGAAACAACACATATAAGAATCATTCTGATCTTTATGTTCACTTCAGTTTGTTATCATTCAAACATCAAGTAAAAAATATTTTGTGATTTTCCCCAACAAAATCGACCTTCAAATTTATCAACAAGTACGAAAAGAAGTAAACAACATTTAAACTCAAAATCTTATTTAAGTGATAACATGTAAAATGCAATACTATTTTAGCTCGACTTACACATGTTTTGATCTCGATTTTATAGATTTTTTGCAATATTATGTTAGTATTGTGTGTCTATTTCAGGTATATGTCGATTAAAAGTCTCTGCACGTCAAAATGATGAAAAACGGTGAAAATAGAAAGAATGCTCCGGAGTCACTATAAAGTCAACAAATTAGAGGACCAAAGTAAGCGCAAGGCTGACGGTCTACCCGTCACTAAGGGTGATGCCCGTCATGGTGTCGGGTTGAAAAGTTCTCCCCGCGTTCATTAGCAGTTTTCCCATTTTCCGGCATTTTCTCCACCACTTCGGACACGACCAGAAGCACTTCAGAGCAGATTTTTGCCTATAAATTCCAAGCATGTTAGAGAGAAATTAAGTAATTTAGAAAACAACTTATTCTTCACTTTTAAGTGATTATTATAATTTAAGCTTTCAGTCCTTTGTTCCCTTGTAATTTTAATTCAAGTACCAATTACTCTATCAAATTTCAATTACCATTTCCTACTAATTATTATCATTCATCCAATTCCCTTTATTTTTAAGTTGCTGCTACGTAACCTTTTCTATTAATTCAGTGGAGATTACTCTTATTGATTTCGATTGCTGCTACCATATTGCTGTTATTGGATTTCAATTAAGTTGCTCTGCTGCTGCTGTGTTTGGATTGCTGCTGTTATTTTACTTCCTTGTCGCCGCGTCGTTGTTCTGTGTTATTTCATATTGTTATTGCGCTGCTGTTCCGTTGCTGTGGCATTTTTTCCTTTTTATTTAGAGTATATATCCATCCTTTAACAGGTTCTGTTCATTTTGTTTCCATGAATAGCATGAATAAAAGTTCAATTATTATAATTACCATGTCTCAGAAGATTTTCAGAGTCCACAATTGAATGACTGTCGTACCAACGATGCTTTGTTAAGTTGTATAATTTATAGATTTGACAGGAATTATTTTTAAGTCTAAAAATTATGATTTTTAACAATGACTATTCAAAGAAAACTGGAATAACGCGATATCGGTTTCATCTCAAAAGAGTGAAAATATTATCTTTTGTAGAAAATTCAGAAGTTAATTTTAAAATACAGCGACAACATTTTTTTTTCAATTGACTTTGAAATTATTGATTTTCAAAAACACTATTTTAAACTTGTAACCGAGCACGCGAAAGCGGGCGTCTGTGAGTTTAAAATACGGTTCCAGCTACGCGAAAGCATACGGAACCATTGAATTAAATTTTTACTAAAATTAACTTTTCACGCAAAAATTGATTGTTTTTCAAACAGAATTTTGAAGTTGTAATGCATACCTGTGAATGCGGTCGAATAGATTACAAAGTCGAAATTCGTGTCGTACACGCAAAAGGGGAGCGGCCTCTTTAATTTAATCCTTTTACGCGCGAAAATATTTTCCAGTTATAATAATAAAATATAACTTAACAAGTATACATGGTCGACGCGAATTATATTCCGGTCTCTCGTCATTAAAGTAATTAAAAACAAGTTAATTTTCCGAATTTTGCAATCAAACTAATTAGCACCGCCTTAGATAAACAATATGACATCTTTTATACTTGCGGGATTCAACAACTTTTATACTAAAACCGATATTTCCGTGCACTTGCGGACCTATCAATAAGCAATTAAAAGGACCTATCATTGGGAAATTATACACTTACTGGTTGTTTGAGTTTGAATCATGTTGTCTGAGTTTGAGAAAGCTTGAAAAAGTTGTTTAAAACACAAATCAAGGTTACCGGTTGGGTTCCTGTATGTAACAAAGATTGTTCGAATTGTAACTAGAGTTTGACCGATTCGGAGTTACGTTCCAAGAAGGGTATTTTTGGCTTTTGAGGGGTTTGTGAGAAATTACAAGGGCCTATTGAGTAAACTTCTTTTATTTATGAATCTGATTTGTCATGGGCCAAGCCCATCGTATGAAACCCTAAAGTCCAGTTTATAGTTCATTCTATATAAATGAGTAGCCGCTGCATTTCACTTCCATCGATTCTTCTTCTTATTCATATCTCCAAAGCTTACTAATTTCTCTTCTCTTGTGTTTTAGATCTTTATTTCCATTGTTTCTTCTTCGTATATATTTTGTTTTTCCTTTCAAATTTTAGGTATATTATCTTTTATTAGTCTTCCCAAGTCTCAATGTCTAGTGAGTTCAGAATTTGATAGCTTTCATGATATGAACTTGAACAAATCAACAACAAAGTGTTCAACTTTGGATCAAATCAATCAGATCCGTAAGTTAATCCTAGTTTTCATAACACTAGATGAAGATGACAATGATGGTGGTGATGACAACGGTCTTATGAAAATTTTCACAAATTTAAAAAATCAAATCGATGAAGTACCAAAGGTATATCATCAATACAAAATCCTCTGATTTATTATTATTATTATTATATAATTCAATATAGATATGGTAGTTTTTATTAGTATCAGATCATTTATGTTATGGCTTTTCATAGATATAGTTTTCTTGTTTATTATGATATAGTTTTTCATTTTTCTTGACAAATTAATATATAGTTTTCATAGATCCACACTATTTATTTATTTGAAGAGTTTAATTTTATCTTTTTGCAAGATCTTTTTGGACATGGGTCATTGACAAGGCTAACATTCCAAAGACTCCACAAGGTTTCAAGAGAATCTTGGTGCTCAGAAAAGATTACTCTAAGTTGGACTCTTACTACATCACACCTACAGGTAAAAAACTGAGAGTCCACAATGAGATAGCAGCATATCTTAAAGATCATCCTCAACCCAGTGGTGTATCTGCTTTGGATTTTGATTTTTCATCCACAAAGGTTATGCAAGACACCATCCCAACATAAGGATTCTACAAACAAATAAGCTAAGATAGCTAAAGATGAAGTTTGAGAAATGTCATCACAAGGTTGCTGAATGTTGTTGTTGTTGATGCTAATTATGGTTTGTTTGATTGTAATATTTTATTTATAGATATTGCGTTTGGGGACACCAATTCAGTGATATTGAAACAAATTTAATTTTAGTTGTTCATCGTAACCTAAATAGATATTTGCAGGCTCTTTATCTCGACTGATCAGAACACCCAAATTATATTTTGTATTCTTCTATGCACCTCAATCAATTTGCCTCTCAAAAAAGACCTAAACTATTTATTCATATTTATTTGAGTAATTTGATTTTATCTTTCTGCTACCAATGATTATTATGAATTTTTTTTTAATTTGAACTATCAATTTAACCAAAAAATTACGCACTCTAACAAATTGATCATTTTCTCTCATTCAAAAACATAGTTTTTTTTTTATTTTATTTTCTGCTTTGGATAATTTCGATGGATTACAATATAAACCAAATTTGTTGAGATTGGGGCGCAACAAAAACCTTTTGATTCCAACAAAAAATGTTTTCCATTCTTAACAAAGTGGTTGTGATCATGAAGGATAACCTCCACATTTTTTAAACAAACATCATCAACCTTCAATATAGAGTTCTATTGATGGAATTCAGATGCTATAAGAAGGTGCAAAATTGAAATTTTCAACTTATAAGCAGTAAGGACGAAAGTGGGACGAGGTGTTTTCAAATGACAATTAACAACATGCAACGCTGGTTGATTTTTTCCATTGACAAATGAAGAGAATGAAAGATATATCAAATCAAGTACGTGAAATGAGAACTTAACTGTGTATTTTTTATCAAAATGTAGCTGGGTGGAGTTATCTAAGTTTGACCCATTTATTTTTCATTGTTGATAAATATAGGCCAAATATTTCTCACGGTCGTTTGGTCTGGCTTTTTTTACGGTTTAAAAGCTACTTTAAAACAAAGTTAAAATCAAGGGCTTTAAGAAAAAAGTTAAAGTTGTTTGGTTACTTTATTATTTTTAGTTTTGCAGCTATTTTTAAGTTAAAAGTTGTTTGGCAAAATATTGTACAAAACTTTGAATCTAATAGGTGATTTTTTCATTTCCAATTATACCCTATAACAAATTTGGTTATAAGAATACTATATTTTTCATGTCATTCAAAAAGATAAGAATTTATATCTTATGATATTATATTTGTTACATTGGTGTCATTGAAAAAGATATGTATAGTTTTTTTTTTAATAAGAAAAAGATATTCGTAGTTTGTTACAATATATCTTGTCCAAAAGATATGTATATTTTGTTAGTTTGCTACTAACAAGTAGTTCTAAAGTAGCATTCAACAACTTTTGCTAAAGCTCATTCCATTAAATTTTATTCATTCTAAAAAAAATACTTTTTTTTTAGTAAGTACTTAATTGATATTGTGTTTGGTCTACCTTCTCCTTAAACATGCAGAGAAGCACGAAAAAAAATCGGGCCAAATGGTGTCTTGTTAGATGTTTATAATAAGTTAGTTCTTTAAATTTGGTTGTTATAAATTGGTCCTTTTAAGTTTTTTTTTTACTAATTGATCCTTTAACTCATAGAATAATTTTACTGTTACTCATTTTTTCAGCCAACTTCGTTAAAAGGTGTCTATGAATCATTTAACATTGGGGTGGTAGGTCCAAAAGTGCTTATAACATCAAACATAATTACTTACACACATTTTCTTCTTCTTGTTGTTGAATTCAAGCCTAATTTTACATATAAACATTTCATCAACAACATTATAAATCAAACAATCAATCAATTTTATTTCAAATCAAGGCTGAAAAATAAAATAAACCTATAAACCCTACTTTTGTAAGCGGTGAAATTGAACTTGCCAACTTAACATTAAACATCAACATAAACATTTTTTAATTGAGTTTGATGAAAATAGGATAATAGTGCAGATAATTTCTGACTGAAAGGAACAATTTATAACCAAAAAATAAATTTAAAGGATCAACTAGTTATATACATAAAACTTAGAATGTGTTTAAGGGAAAATGCATTACATCGTAAGATACAATGTGCAAAAGTAGTTCTATAAATAGAATCATTGTGTCGAAGCAAAACTCACTTCACATTCAGAAAAGCCTAGCCTCTATGAAACTGTTCTATCTCTCAAAAGCTTTCTTCCATCCATACTACCATTGTTGACATAATAGTTTTTACTTTGTAGAATGAGTAGTTGACTATCAATGGTATTGTGCTATAAGATGTCAAACTTGTTCATGATTTTTCGTATTGATCCATCTAAAGAGAAATTTAATATTTTTTTGCGATTATCTTTTGTTTTTGTTTGTGATTTCCCTTCGATATCTTCCTCTAAAAATCATTGAAAATGGACAATCTAGTCCCAATACCTAATGTAAATCCATATATCACTGAAAAGTAATATTGTTCTTCAATTATATGTGCCCATGAGATGATTCTGATCTCATTATGAAGTCATTATTATAATTTTGAAGTCCTTCTTAACACTTGTTTGTTGTTCAGATTCATGTTTCATTGAATATTTGTGCATTTGTAATATCTTGTTGTAAAGAACAGTCAAAAAAACTTTTAAGAAAACAACAGATATATATAAGAATCATTTTGATCTCTATGGTCAATTCAGTTTGTTATCATTGAAACATATATAAACTTAAAAATAATTTTGTAATTTTCCACAACAAAACCCACCTTTAAATTTATCAACAAGTAAACAACATTTAAACTCAAAAACTTATTTAAGCAACTTAAAAAAACATAACCTAAATAATGAGAAAGAATGTGTAGAGTTTGAGAAATTATACACTTACTTGTTGTTTGAGTTTGTATCATGTTGTTTTAGTTTGAGAAAGTGTAAAAAAATTGGTTTGAAACACAAATGAAGGTTACCGGTTGGGTTCATGTCTGCAACAAAGGTTGTTCAAACCGAAACTTTCGAATTTGACCGATCGGGAGTTACGTTCCAAGAGGGGTATTTTTTGCTTTTAAGGGGTCTATGAAAAATTAGAGGGGCCTTTTGAGCAAACTTTTTTTAATTATGAATCTGATTTGTCATGGGCGAAGCCCATTGTATGAAACCCTAAAGTTCATTTTATTGTTGATTATATATAACAAGAGTAGTTGCCGCATTTCATTTCCATTGGTTCTTCTTATTCATCTCTCCAAGGCTTATTGATTTCTCTTCTCTTGTGTTTTAGATCTTTATTTCTGTTGTTTCTTCGTATATATTTTCTTTTTCCTTCCCACTTTTCGGTATACATATCTTTTAATAGTCTTACCAAGTATCAATGTCTAGTGAGTTCGGTGGTTTAATTTGATATACTATCAGTTTGACAGTGTTAGCATCTATTTGATAGCTTTCTAGATCTGAACTTGAACAGATCAACAAAGTGTTCAACTTTAGATCAAATCAATTAGATCTATAAGTCAATCCTAGTTTTCATAACTCTAGATGAAGATGATGACAATGACGGTGACAGCGTTCTTATGAAAATATTCACAAATCTAAAAAATCAAATCGACGAAGTACCAAATAGACGAAGTACCAAAGGTATATCATCAATACAAAATCCTCTAATTTATTATTATTTTTATTATATAATTCAATATGCATATTGTAGTTTTTCTTTAGGATTAGATCATTTATGTTATAGTTTTTCATAGATATAGTTTTCTTGTTCATTAAGATATAGTTTTTCATATATCTACGCTATTTATTTATTTGAAGAATTTGATTTTATCTTCTTGCTTCTGGTGATTTTTATTTTATTTTTGATTTGAACTATCAATGTAATAAAAAAAAGTACGCACTTTATCAAATCAATTAATTTTTCTTATTTGAAAATGGATTTCTTTTTTTTTTTTTTTGCTTTGGATAATCTTCATGGACTATAGTGAAGGACTATGGAGAAGCCTACGGCAACCCGAGGTAATGAAAGGACATTTTCTGGAACATTGTGAAGCCAAAAAGGCCAAAGAATTTGTCAATGAAGTTAAGCGTAGATTTATTCAAGATAACATGAGGGATAAGTATGATGAGTTTCTGAAATTCTTGAAGGGTTACAAGACACAAAGGTTTGATCATGTGTGACCACTAATTTATTTTTTTATTATATTGTTAGATGGATTTTATTAAATATCGTTGATTGTAAATAATTTGTCTATCCTTTTGGTGCATTTTGTAGGAATGATGCTGCGAATCTCGGTAAAATATTGATGGAATTATTTGAAGGTCATAGAGATCTTATATCAAGATTGAATACTACATGCCAGATGGATATGAAATCAAGCTTCCATTGGAGGAGGAACAATCTCTGGAACATTGTGAAGCCAAAAATGCCAAAGAATTTATCAATGAAGTTAAACGTAGAATTTATCAATGAAGTTAAACGTAGATTTATTCAAGATAACGGGAGGGATAAGAATGATGACATTCTGAGAGTCTTGAAGGATTATAAGACACCGGTTCTTTTAAGGGTTAATAGTATTTTACCCTGTAATATAAGGCACTTTTGAGTTTGTCCCATGTAAAAAAAATTAGATTCCATCCTTGTAAAAGTAAGATTCTAAAAATAAAAAAAAAACTCATTTATTTTTCGTTGGTCACGCGTGAAACTCATTTAACACGTCATTTTTAATTTTTAAAAATAAAAAACGATTTTTTTTAAAAACCCAAAAAAGTTTAAAAACGAAATAAATAAATTTCTTAAATTAAAAAACTAGATGTCATCTTCTTCTCTTAACCCCAGCAACACTTTTTCATCTTTTTCCACTAAGAACAACAAGAACATAAATCTAGCAATTTTCCAACACAACAACCCATATCAATTGAACAACAACAATCTCCATTTTTTTTTCCAGTTCATCAGTCAAACGTAGTAACAATTCCCTCTCCAAATCCCTAACCCTTTTTAATTTTCCAAAAATATAAATCGAAAAAATTCATCAATCTGGACAAGAAAAAAATTCAGCAACGCTTTTTTTTTTTCTTCAGTTTTTGCAATTTGGACATCAACGACCTCTGTTGAAGTTCTCTCATCCGACCCAAGATCCGCAAACTGAGACATTAATGATTTGGCAATGTTAAACGACGTGAAATCAATGATTGATGATGCTAATTTGGACCCTGAAATTCAACAAGGTTTGGTGTAACAACCCGTTTTTCTCTAGATTTATTTTATATTTTTATTTATGTGTGTTTATATACGCTCGTATGTGATTAATTGTCTTTGGGTGCTTTTTTATGGGTTTTCGTGTTAGAAAGGTATTTTGGTCATTTTGTGAGCAGGGGTAAATTAGTAATTTTTACTGTGAGAATTATTTTTAGTGTGTTAATTGGGAATTATATTTTTACCAAGTTACTAGTAGATTGTGGTAATTAGTTGAGAGCCGGTAACTATTCGATAACCTTTAACCATAAGTGGGTAGAAACTTTATAAATTGGTCAATGAGTGTTTTGAATCCATTAAGACGTAAATGGTTAATCCCATTAGTGAGGAGCCTATTAGTGAGGAAATTAAGTCACTTAGAATCATTTGTTCATTTTCACAAAGTTTTGGAGAGAGGTAGAGAGAGAAAGTGCTAGAGGAAGAGAAAAAGGGTTTTGAAGAGAGAAGAACTTGGAGAGAAAGAAGAGGTTAGAGATTCAAGGTATTGGAGCTAAAGTGAAGCATAAGCTTAGCTTTGTGAAGATTAGAGGTAAGGGGGCTAGTATTCTCTCCTAATCTTTGTATAACCTCTTTTCTACTTAAAACCCATAAGTGCTTATTTGTGAAAAGTGATTGTTGTGAGTTTAATTGGTGAAATTCGTGCTTATGCTTTGATGTAATGTTTGGGTATGTTAATTTGATGATAATTAAGTTGTTGATGATGAAATTACATACTCAAGTTATATATATATATAT
>Ga0315914_1002159_pt1 | contig 30109 bp, 17 predicted proteins | sample MpolenodulesMG_FD_203920 | JGI IMG/M metagenome (GOLD analysis project Ga0315914, IMG submission 203920) | Medicago polymorpha root nodule microbial communities from Los Angeles, California, United States - elongated nodules | ecosystem: Host-associated > Plants > Roots > Nodule | place: USA...
ATCTTGGTATGATTTTAAACTTGTTCCTGTCTTAGTAAAACACTCAAGAGCACAAGTTAAATACCAAAGAATTAATCAAAGTCCATTTAATCCTTAATCATTAAAATTTATTATCTTTAAAATTAATTTGGGATTTTGCCTCAACACCAACCATATCTAATTATTTTCCCCTTTTCTTCATCTTCTTCCCTTTCATTCTCTTCATTATCTCCAACATCACATATTCATATAAACCCAGAAAATCATCATCATGTTCTGATATATTTTCTTTCTAAACTCAAATTGAATCCATTTTCATCTTCAACTAACACTACAGGCTTCAATTTTTCTTTCCAAAACAAAATCCCAATTTTCCTTTCAAAAACAAAATTCCAACTTCTTTTCCCTACCATGAAGTTGTAGTAGCGACTCAATATCTATTTCAAACGAATTTTTAGGTCTTCGGCAAGAAGAAAATATTTTGAATCAAAATTGTTAAATCATCCCGGAAATCCAAAACCAGAAAATTGAAATCATATGAATCGCAAAAAAGCAAAAAATTACAATGTGTGTTTACACAACCCAAAACTCCTGGAATAAAAAATAATGTTGCATGTCTATACTGGATTTTGTTAACAACTTTTAAAATGCAATATGAATCGCTGGTTTTGGTTACCGGAATTGTTAGATTTAGAAAATTGAAAAATACTGGGCAGTGGGTTTTGGGTTAAAAATTAATGCTTCATGTCTGTACTGGGTTGTGTTAGCAATTTTGTGTATGTTGTTGGTTGTGGAAAGATTAAAAACGATGTAAGATGGTGTGTGGTTAAAAAATCATGTTTGCATATCTTTGATTAATTGTTGCGTTTCTTTCTGTGTTTTTGTTCATGTGTATTTTTCAATTAACCAATTCGATCATACTTTTTATTATTAATTTGAGATTTTAGTGAATGGTAGACAATACAATTGCTTTTTTTGGGATTGTTTGGTTAAGTTTTCCTGGGTTTTTATGAACATGATATTTAAGATGATGAGAATCAAGCGGAAGAAGAGGGGAGGAGAAGAAGAAAAGGAAAAAAAATTAGGTGTTGGTGATATAGGACCACTTTGAAATAAAGAATTAAGTTAAGGTACCGGATGTTCAATTAAGTCTTACATATACTATGTCTTGCTTCTACTCAAACGAAAGCCATACGCTTACAAGACATGTCTCCAACATCCCATTCAATTCCTCCCCGACTCTCCAATTAAGACTACATCATATGCAAAACCCATACATCTGGGTGCTAGCTGTTGGATGTGTTCATAAGTACATCCAAAACTAACATAAAAAGAGAAGGGATTAGGGTTGACCCTTGGTCCAATCCTTGTTATGAAAAAATCATTGATAGGGATTAGGGTTGACCCTAGGTCCGATCTTTGTTATAAAAAAATTATTGATAATGCTTCAAAAAGACAAATAATAAACTCCGTAAAGCAATTTAGATTTCAACAACTTTTTTGGCTCAAAAAATTTGTTTACCAGACTTAAGGATTTTTATATATAAGATAAGATATGCGATCATTTTCTAATAAAATAAAGAGAGCAAGAAATTAGGAAGGAAAGTTACAACAAACTTTTGGCTTCAAAAAAAGTTATTTGAGAGACGAATTTTTATATATACGATTTATAAGATAAGAAAAATAAAGAAAGAGCAAAAAATTAGGAAGGAAATCTTATATATAAGATAAGATGAAATAAAAGATCATTTAAAAAATTAGCAAAGAAATCTGCAACAATCTTGTTGGCTTCAAAAAGTTGTCCAAAAACTTAAAACTTTTATATATAAGATAAAATATAGGCTTAATTGAATCTTTGGTCCTTCAACTTATTTGTTGTTTTCAATTTGGTCCCATAACTCTAAAATTTTCCCATTTGGTCCCTCATGTACACCTCCGTTCGTAATAGTGGTCCTCATCGTTAGTCTTTTAATGTTTAATATTCATGATTTGATTTTAACCATTTGATTGCATGTCTATTGTTTCTAATTATGAACCATCAACACCTAAGTTTTTCACTTTTATTCATCTCCTTCAATCTTCTTCTTCTTCTTCTTGATCTTCAAGATCATGTTCATATAAACCCAGATTTTTTTTAACAATCAAACCCAAAAAAAATGTTAGAATTGATTGAATCCTCACTTAAATCTCAAATTTTCATCCATAAACATCACTGGAACAATTGCAGATCCGACGTGGATTCAAAACCATTTTAGGAACAGCACCATTAATTATTCTCCATCAGAACCCATTGTTCCTCTTCCCACCAACAAAAACCTAAAATCCAGGTTTAACCCATCACGACATCAAGAAACATTTTGTTTCTTCGAATGCCTCAACGCTCTCTCCCTCTCCTTCTATTTCTTCTCCCTTTTCAACCTCTCTTCCCTCAACTCTTCTAACATCTTATTCCTTTTCTCACCCTTTCTATCACCACCACCATTTCCACCATAACACCACCACCACCAACATCATCATCATCATCACATCATCATCATTGAATTTCTTCTGTTAAACATAACAAGGCAATTCATCCCCTTTCCCTGCAAAACCATAACCTAATTTATACTTCTCATTCAATTTCAGGTTTAGATTCAGATTTAGGTTTGGCTTCAGGTTCAGATTCAGGTGGCAGAATTGTTCTAGACGGATTCAGGTGGCTTCAGGTTCGGATTCATGTTTAGCTTCCTATAGCGATACAGAGTTGTTCTAGATGGACCTCAGTGTCGCGTTTACGAGATTGTTCGCGATTGAAATTTTCTTCTTCGGCGGCTTATTCTTCTTCTTTGCGGACTTTTTCTCTGTTATCGAAATTGTAAACGTTCCAATGTTTTTGAGGGAGAATGTTTAAACCGCCAAGGCCACCCATTTTTTGATTGCTTCAAGATTCAGACCTTAATTCGGGAATGAATTTTGGAAAAATTGACGGACGGAGGATATTGTATTGTTTTTCTGGATGAATATATGAAGGTTAATTTTTGGGTGATAAATTGATTTTCATTTTTGGTTGTAAAATTAATTTTTATTGTGATTGATTTTCTGGATTTTTTCTAGGTATATGATGAAGTTGTATGAAGGATATGTTGAAGATGATGAATGATGAGATGAAGAGAGAAAAAAAGTTGTTTAGGGTTCATTGTTAGATACAATGGACCTCTATATCTAACCATCCCTTTTTTTGAAAAATGGATTAAAGGGTTGAGATTAAAAAATTAACAAAGTATATAGTTGACTACCTACAATGTTGCTCCACCTAATACATTTGAAGTTAAAGTTAACGGAAGTGGACCAAATGACTAACGGAGGTATACATGAGGAACCAAACGGAATTTTTTTGAAATTATGAGACCAAATTAAAAACAACAAATAAGTTGAGGGACCAAACTTCAATTAAGCCTAAAATATATATTTTTTTAAAGAAAAAATAAAATAAAGAGAAACTTTACCTTTCCTTCGTTTCACTTTCGCTCCAAACAAAAAAAATAAAAAATAAAGAGCATCCTCTTTCATTTCATTTTACCGAGTTTCCTTTCACTTTGTTCAACATCACCTCAGACGTCATCGTAATCGAAACCCTAACACCATACAAAAAAACCGCGTTTGGGCATATTGTATTGTATCTGAGTTTCACTTTCACTCACCGGAGTTAGTCCTCGGCGGTCACAACCACCGAGAACGTTCAGGTTTTCATTTTTTCCATTTCTTTTCCTATTTTCTACCAATTCAACCGCGATCTACGCCATCGCATCGGAGCTCCACTCTGAAACGCGCGATTGACATCATAACTGTACTCAACTGTTATTTAACTGTAAAACAGTATTGTTTGATGGATTCTGAATCAATCAATGTTCATTAGTCGATTTATTATTGTTAGATTCAGTGGAAACTCTTCCTTCATTTTTATTTTATGTTACTTATCCTGCCTGCTAAAAAGTTATTTTAAATAATTAATTAATTAATTTCATGTTTGTTACAAATTCAATTCAATGCATGTATGTTAGCAGATGTCTCGACCCGAGGAGCTCTGGGAGCGGTTAGTTAGGGCTGCTTTGAGAAGGGAGAGAACCGGCGATGATGCATATGGCCGACCTGCTGCTGGAATTGCTGGAAATGTGCCTTCTGCTCTTGCTAAAAATAGAGATATTGATGAAATTTTAAGAGTTGCAGATGAGATTCAAGACGAAGATCCAACCGTTTCGAGAATATGTATGTTTCTTTGCCTTCATCTGTATCCATTTTATATCAATTTTTTTCCATTACTGCATCATAGTCTTCCAACTTATACTAAGTATTTCGATTCTATATTATCTCCTAGCTTTCTCCTGTGTTGGTGTGGATTATAGGAAAATGTTAAGTCCTTTTGACGAAAACCCCTTCAATTTCACCACTGAAATCCTCTAGAGTGTTCCAGATGCCCATTCTTTATTCTAAATATTTCTTACTTTTTGCAGTATGTGAGCATGCGTATTCGTTATCACAAAATCTGGACCCCAATAGTGAAGGCCGAGGTGTTTTACAATTCAAGACCGGTTTGATGTCTGTCATTAAGGTATATATTGAATGTTTAGCTTTATTATGTAGCTAAAGAGTTTTGATTGGGATACTAGGATTGTGAGTATCAGTATGTTTTTATTTGGACGTGACTCTGTGGTGCACCTGTTGCTTGGTTGGTATGTTAGAATTTTGCTGGACAATCTGTCAAAGGCTCAAAGCCTTACCATGAAAAGTTTACATCATTTAGCTTCCTTATAATCTCATTGCTGTAAAATCATCACGCCCGTTTTTAAAATTGTAAAGGATTTGGTGTCCTCATTTTATCTTTGCCTTTTTGTTTATATTTTCAGCAAAAGCTGGCTAAAAAGGAAGTTGGAACCATAGATAGAAGTCAGGACATTGCCCGACTACAAGAGTTCTACAAGAGTTACAGAAAGAAGAATAATGTAGATAGATTACGTGAGGAGGAAATGCAGTTGAGGGAATCTGGTGCTTTCAGCCGGAATCTTGGCGAGTACGTTTCTGACTAATCTGTGTGTAGTGTCTATTTAGATGATATTGTTTTTCCTCTTCGCCACCCCCTCGGGCTTCATGTAACCATTTGCCTCCAAAATTAGCGAGTTCTAGAATTTACCCGGCTGTTATTTTGGCTGTTATTTTTTCATTTGTTCTTGTATTATTACATTTTCTTTTTGATGGATTTCAACTGTCCAATTAAAGTTTGATCGTTGTTATCTTCAGTAGAATTTACCTAGTTTGATAATAAGGGTTTCATTTTTTTTTTTTTAATAGTGGTGATAGCAGGGGGGGAGTAGCCAGGAAATTGATGTTTAGGAATTTATTCTGGAAAATTTCTATATTATAACATAAATTATATCTTATATTCAATATTGATATATAATTTATTCCTGCTATTTGTTTTGATTATTCTTATTCCTTTTCACATTAAGTCTTTCATGCTGAATACAGGTTGGAGCGCAAGACTGTGAAGAGGAAAAGAGTTTTTGCTACCTTAAAGGTTTTAGGAACGGTGCTTGAGCAACTGAGTGAAGAAATTCCTGATGAGGTTGGGTTCTTCCTTCTTTGAACAAATGTAATATATTAATATGATTTTTAATTTTCTTATTTTAAGGGATTATATGGAATAGGGTTTTCCAAGCATTATAAAACATGAAACAATCAGGATTTGAGAGAAAACTAAGTGCAATATTTTCTGAAATGTCTACTCAATTTCATTGAGTTATGGTTTCAGTTAAACACCTACTTGTAGAGTACACAAATCTGTGGGGACTCTAATCTAAGAGATATCACAGTGAAGCCAATGTCACACACGCCCTATTAGTAATTATGCAGTACAACATAAACTACTTACCAGAAACAGTGCAAGCACTTATATTAGCCTTTTGTTACTGCATTGTAGAAGGATTTTGGAATGGAGAGAGAAGTGCTGTATTGAAGCAATCCAATGTTTGCTGTATTTTTTAATAAAAGCTGCTACGGTGTATTTGTTAAGTTTTGCAGAATGCTTGATTTCATTAGGATTAGTATTGTTGTTACAGTTACTTTTTAATAATTTTGTTTTGATTGTATTTTTAATTTTTTTTTCTGGGTGTAATTAGAATTATGAGGAGTACAGTAAGATGTTTTTTATGTAAAAAAAAGGTGTGTATGTTAGCTGGGATTTTGCAAGATTTTTTATATCATTTATTTCTGAACTCAAACATCTCTTAAACTGTTTATCTTTGTTGCAGCTTAAGCGGGTCATGGAATCAGATTCTGCATCGACAGAGGATCTGATTGCTTACAACATCATCCCTATAGATGCTACTACTTCAACAAATGCTGTTGTTTTTTTCCCCGAGGTTATTGAGCTTTCTTTTTTCAAGACATTTTTTTTCTTCCCGTTTTGTGACGGCATCTTACCCGTAAGAACTTATTGTTAGGTGCAAGCAGCAGTTTCAGCTCTGAAGTATTTCAGTGGCTTGCCTGAACTGCCCAGGGCCTATTTCATTTCTCCCACAAGGAATGCCAACATGTTAGATTTTCTGCAGTATACTTTTGGATTTCAGGTCTGTATATGTGGGTTTTATATTTGGTGTCAATTGTCAAGTCAAGATTGGTCTTGTTCTTTCAGTTATCTTATTGTTTTTGCGTTCTTGAATTAAGCAATTTTTATCTCTTCTCTAATATGCAGGGAAACCGAATTGATGTATTCTTTAAAATATATTAGTCTTGATACACAAATATTAGTATTGGCTGAGCATCAATACTTAAATATACTTTCGAGTCCATTTGCATACATATATATTTTAGGAGGTCAACAAGAGTTATTGGCTCCGTGTGTACCATTTTGTCTCAAAATAAGGGGTAGAAGGTTGTAATTTGCACCATGAGTTCCCCTTCAGTCCAAAATGATTGCTCTTAAAAATGAAATTGGTACTTTAAAATGCAAATGTATGTGGCTCGCTGTTTTTGAACTAAATGTCAATACCAGTATTCTATCAGAGGAACAGTGTGAGCTTTACAAAGCTGCAACAAGTCTATGTATTTGTCCCTTTGTGTACTCCCATGTATACAAATGATTTGACAGTAAAAAAAACTGTGGACTTGCCAATGGCATTGTCAAGAAGGAGCCTTTAGGAGTGTAGACTTCTGTAGAGATTTTAAGGTTTAAACTTTATTAAACTGGCAGCTATCAAAGGATAGATTAGCTACAGCTCAGTATAACTACAGTGTACCATAGAGTGGCTTATTAATATCTCTATGTAACTAACTCAATAGATTGTAACCAACTAAACTGACACGTGTCAGTTGAGCCATGCTTGTATCTAGTAATAGCTAGCCGTATAAAGACCTTCACTGTATCTGTAACAGAATATGAAAAAGCAATAACAGAATTTCAGAGATCAAAGAATCTCCATTGACGAATACACAAATCTAATATGGTATCAGAGAATCTAATACAGCTCAGTATAACTACATTGTACCATATAGATATTACTAAGCTACTCTATGATACACTGCAGTTATACTGAGCTGTAGCTAATCTATCCTTTGATAGCAGCAAATGATGAAGAAACTGTAGTTCTCTGGATCACCCAAGTTGCCAAGTCTCTAATAACATGAAGTCTCAATTCAAAAACTTACGCTGGATAAAATAGAAATTTAAAATGGCCATATCATGAAAAGTTGAGAGATTATTTAAACCCGTAAAAGAGTTCTAGAAAGCAGAAAAGGAATTACCTGCTTAAAAATCATGATGAATCTATATAAATGATTGTTACAAAAAATCTCTTGAAACTAAACTTATTGACTATAATGGGTTTTAAAATTGCTGGATTGGATTTTCTGCCACTATGATATTGTAATTTGAATTATCTTGGTTGGACTGCATAATTGGATTCCAAAGCAATAACTTCATTCAGTCTGAAAATTAAAAGTAATTTGATTGGAACTTTTCACAATTGTGATTATCAGTGCCCTTTCTGATTGTTATTCTTTTATTTATTTGAATTAAGTAATTTTGATGATCTCTACTCTTTTTTTGTTGATATTTTATAAGTATAAATCATTTCGACTTTGGCATTCTTACGAACTCATTTTTATCATGCATATGATTTTTTTTGCCACCAGAAAGATAATGTTGCTAATCAGCGTGAACACATAGTTCATCTGCTTGCAAATGAGCAATCTCGGCTTGGAGTTCCAGACAAAACCGAACCCGTAAGTATTTAATTCTCTAGGCCTTGAGGATCATTTACCTTATTGGATTTCCTCAAGATTTTCCTGTTAAGCGTTTTATTTGCAAAATGCTACATCATTTACTGAGTGAAATGAGTTTACTAGATACTCACAATTTTAACGTGTGATTTATTCTGTTTACGTGGTCAAGGGCTACATACGAAACTAGCTGGGTTTAAGGTGATTAAGCTCATAGCCATACAATCAAGGTACGGGAGAGGGTAATCTTGAGGAGATCAAGTGTAGAGACATGCAGTATAGAAACTAAATTTGGTTTATGCTATTTAGGTTGACCTGGGAAGCAAGATACCCGCTGCAAAGTTTGATGGAGTGTATTAGAGGAATAAAAACAAGTTACTCCAGATTTTCATTTATATGAAATAGGGTGAATGGTAAGGTGGCCTACCGAGGAAATGTGGAAAGTTTTTGAGAAAAGGAAGTTTGTGTTGCCTGTATTGGAGTGTAGTTTAATAATAGTTTCTTTATTATACTGATGCCTGTGCATTTACAAGAGGTGCTAGAAGTTGAGTTTCTGGTGGCTCTGCTGGTCGTGGACTAGAAGGATTTTCACAAGCCATCAGGATCAGAGGTTTCTTGACGCTATATGAGGGTTTGAGAATTCCAAGAGGGAAGAGAGTTTTAGAAGTGTTTGTGAAACTGAAAATGAATCGAATGATTAACTGAATTAATTAAGTCCTTACATTTAATCTAGGTATAGTTAGCTAACTAAACCAAGTTGGTTAATGTAACAACCGTAAGGAGCAGTCCACTTGTCCAGCATGATAATTTCATATTTTATCATTATTTTGTTACTCCGCTCTTAGCAATTTTTTGTGCTATATTTGTTCTTATTCTCATCATCTATATCTTGTTTCCAGAAATTGGATGAAGCAGCCTTGCAGAAAGTATTCCTCAAGTCCCTTGAGAATTACATAAATTGGTGCAACTACCTATGCATTCAGCCTGTTTGGAGCAGGTAGTACAACTATTTATATTTTGTATGAAAACCAATTGTACCACCTCCGTTCCTTTTTAATCGCCACTTTTTGACATTTTACACAAATCAAGACAATCAATAAATGTTAATACTTTTGATACAATAATCTATCCTCTTCCAATAATAGCTTCATTCATTTAATATCTTGTTTCATGTATTTCTCTCTCTGTAATAAATAACCAAGGGTAATATTGGTAAAACAACATTTAATATTGCATTGTTCTTTGAAAGTGACAGTTAAATATAAACAAAACTTTAAAAAGGACATTTAAAAAGGAACGGAGGGAGTATTTTGTATTTTGTTATGATCTATGTACATAATTACTGACATTGAAGGGGCTATTGTGGTTTTAGTTTGGAGGCTGTCAGTAAAGAGAAGAAATTGCTGTATGTTTCTTTATACCTCCTAATATGGGGTGAAGCTTCAAATGTCAGGTTTCTACCAGAATGCTTGTGTTACATATTCCATCATGTAAGTCAATTGAACAGTGTCAGTCATTTTTCTCTTTTATTGTTTCTGTTAAGTTGTTGGTAATTAATTTACTGGGATTTGCTGTCGTGATATTGCTTACCTAAGTATTCTTTGCTGTTACAGTTTAGTTGCATTAATTTGATTGCTTCACTGTATGAAACTATGAATGCAGTATTGGTCTCAACTTGTTGATACTTGGTACTAATGCAAACAGTGATGAAACATTTTTAGATATGAATTAGGTCAAATACATCCGGGGGGTTGTTCTTTAACGTTTGTACCGGATTAGTCCGTTTAGTTTTTTTAGTTTTATGTAAGTAAAAGTGAACAAGTTAGTCCTTTATTTTATTTTTTGTAACAAATTTGTCTCTGTTTTCATCCAACTTTGTTAAAAAGTCCTTACATTATTTTCAAATTGGTCCTTCATGTCAGTAAAAGTGAACAAGTTAGTCCTTTATTTATTTTTGGTAACAAACTAGTACCTTTTTTCATCCAACTTTGTTAAAAAGTCCTTACATGACTATTTGACATTGAGGTGAAACGTCCCCAAAGTGTTTATGACCCCAAATATGGTTAATTACATACATTTTCTTATTGTTTCCCAATTCAATCCTCTTAGAAATTGTGGTTGGGCCTAACACAACCCCACAAAACTGGTTTCTGAGTTGAGGATTGCCCCCATTTATAAACACATTGTCAGGCCATCTCCTATCCGATGTGGGACTCTTAACAAATCCTAATTTTACAAATAAGGATTTCATCAATAACATTATAAATCAAGTAACTGATGATTTTGTTGCTCGCTACTTTTGTTAAAATTTTTCGGTAAATTTATTATTTTTTGTTCTTCCTTTTTTTTTTTAATATAGATATTTTAGTTTCTATTTTGCTTTTGCATACCCTTGGATATCATTTATGATTAAATCTTGTAAATAAGTGCAGATGGCTAGAGAGATGGATGAGATTTTAAGGCAGCAGATTGCGCAGACGGCTAATAGTTGCACTTCTGAGAATGGCGTCTCATTCCTTGATCATGTTATCCTTCCTCTCTATGATGTTATTTCTGCAGTAAGTCTCACAGTGTTCCATTAAATTTTTATTAAACTTTACAATGTCAAAAGTTGAAATGAGTTCTGCACATCAGCAGTAGATGATGGCCATAATTTTATGCTGTGGATATGCATAAAATCATTTAACGATCTTATTTTTTGAATATGCATGACCATTCATCTAAGTAATTTGAAGAGAAGATGCTGAATATATTCACGTTTGAGTTAATGCTTAAGCTAGTCCTACAAAGACACACGAGAGAAAAACCTGGACCCCTTAAATTGTCGTCACATTGATTTGGTGGTACCATAAATTTTTTAAACAAATTTGCAAAAAGAAACAAACCCTACCATGCAGACTCTGCAGCACCTTCTTCTCCTTTAAGAACAAATTTGTAATTAATGATGTTAGGCTCTTTCCGTCACTCCTTCATCTCCTTCGAGAACAACTCTACCACTTTGACACTACCTAATAGAAGATTGAAAATGGAAGATTCTAGAGAATCTCTTGATTCTTAGATGTAACTGATTTCTGTTATTTTATTGAAATGATTTTTGTTACATTTACAAGAGATGACTTATAGACTTTGAATAGCTACACTATATGACTGACAGGTGGCAGTCAGTGACACCTAGATAACAATTAGATGCCAGCTAATACAGTAGAGTAGTTACAATGAATTGTTTCAACTTATGACTAAGAGATGTAATCATATTGATCACATCTTATTCTATATTAGAGCTATTCCTTTGATACTACCCTACCTGCATCAGTCGTTTAACATAACGATGTGTATTTTCTCATTGGGCTTGAACATGATGTGGTTTTCTTTTTACTGAAAACCTGAACAATTTTCGTCTGGTCGTACTTACAGAGCGTGTCGAGAAAAACAGTGATGTGTTGGGGTTTTGTTTTGGTGTCCATGAAATCTTCAATTTCATCGAAGGCCCTTACAGCTTGTCGCGAGTCCTGTTAAGACAAGGCGCCATACTATTATGAAGAAGGCAAAGGGTTGGGGTGAGGTTTCGTTGGTCAATTTCGACACCCACCATGCAATGTTGATTTGACGAACCTTGGCCACGATTTGGGAAGGATTTTGAGTAGTTGAAGAGAACACGACTTCAGAGTGGTGCTTGAGGTGGGGAGGGTTTGGGTGAGGGGGTGATGGAGTAGAGGGAAACTGGATTCCACAGCGTGGAAATGTTCGAGCTGTTGGTGGTGGAAGGATCTGTATAGCGGCGGTGTAAGCGTCGTTGCTAGTGTTGGGAGCATAACAGACTTGCCTTCGACTCTATTTTACACAGTAATAGGAACACACATTTGTGTTGGAGGCGCTTCTGTGGTGCACACGAATGATGGCGAGTTACATTGCCAAGTGGCTAGGGAGTGCTGCTCACTGGCCAATTGGTGTTGGGAAAACCCTGAGCTAACAAAAGGGATGTTGTTTGGGTGAGAGACATAAAGATGGAGGGTATTGTTGTAGTCTAAAGTTTGTATGAATCTGTATACTTACAAAATAGTATACCGTATACTCACCTTAATTTCAATATTGTTGTACATTATGTTACTCTATTCAAACAGAAATTTAAGGATGAAGAAATTTAATAATTATATTCAAATAAAAAATATTAATAATGAAGGAAATTCAATTGAAACAATTGAGTTTTATAGAATTTTAAATTATAATTTCTTTCATTTAAGAACACTTGTAGTCTTATATAGTACTATTTAGTCTTCTAGCTCAGTTTTCTGTTATATGAATTGTTTTCATTTAGGGGTCAATTTCTGTAACTCTAGAATCTTCAGTATAGTTCAAAAACTTTGAATCTGAATTAGTTAATACTGAAATCAGTTTTGAGAAACACTCATTCAAATTCTCTTTTTTGTCAAACTTTATTAATCGTTCTGGTACCGTAGTAATTTATCATTTATTTACATGGACTTTCAGGAAGCTGCAAACAATGATAATGGGAAGGCATCTCATTCCTCCTGGAGAAATTATGATGATTTTAATGAGTATTTCTGGTAAAAGTTCTTCTGAAACCATCACCTTTATTGGAATTGTTTCTTATCTGTAGATTACTGATTTTGTTGCCTATAAATAGGAATGCAGGGTTGATAGGGAGTGGGAATCATTTGATGCAAATTAGAATTGGGACTAAGTAGATAATTGTCTAATAAGTACAAATAATCTATACCATCATATAAAAGGGAACTCTAAAGTCAACTGCGACTAAACTAACTACTAATTTTGCTGAGGCCTTTTTCTCTAGAAAATTTTCATCAACTCCGTCATTTTTTAAACTTAAATATAAATCTACATCATAATTGAAGGTAAAAAACTAACTACCAAATTTACACCCACTCACTTTTGTGAAGGAGTATTTTAGCATCTTACATGTATGGGTAGTTGAGTCATTTGAATTTTTTTTTCAATAATTTTTTATTTTCATCTTTCATTTCTCTCTGTTTACTGCGCCATCTCCGTCTATTATCTTGTTCTTGGTCTGGGAAAGAAAAATATCACTACTTTTTCATCTTTCACAAAACATGCTCTTCTAATCTGTATGCAAAGAAGTAATTAACTATGCACAACAGAGATGACATTGTTTCACAAGGCAAATATCGAACACAAATCTTCGAAGACACCTATATTTTAAGGACTTTAATTGAGTAGAAATCATAGCATCTCACACATTACTTCAAAAAATTATCCACAAAATAAGAAAAAAAAAGAGAGCAACAACAACAATGGTTTTTTTGTCCCTTTTGTTTGATTAATTGAGAGGTATAGAGGAGAAAGAAAGGCAAAGCAAGAGGCAATTGTGTTTCTTCATGTTTTACGGTGGCACCTTTTGCACATTGTCTAGATGATGAGGGAGAGAAGCCATGATTATTTTTTTCTTAAATGTTCTGTATTTTAGCAATTAGTGGAGTGAGATAAATGATACCCACCATTAATACGGATTGGAAGTTACATTCATGCCCATAAATTTAATTATTTTTTGTTGTGAATTATTTGGGTTTTTTGTCCAAATAAAAAGGGGTTAAATGCTAAAATACTTCTTCACAAAAGTGATTTACTGGCTTTGTGGGCCAAAGTATGTGATCATACTCTTGGGGACCTTTCCCATCATTCACATTGGGTTGGGCACATAGTTATGCTGTGTATGGTCACCGATAACAGACTTCTAGCATAAGCTTGACCAAGAATCGTGCTGTCTAGAGAAGTCAGATTTGCTGATGTAGGATATGATGTGGGTGATATGTATGATAGATATCACAGGAGTGGCATTAAATTCATTGAATAATATTAGGTGGTTGTGGAGGAGGAGCAGTGTGATATGACTGGAAGCCATTTGAATGTGCAGTTGATACCATTTTATAAAATTGAACTTGAGAGAATTTGAATTTTTTTGGAAATAAAATGATTCTGATACTAATATGAATAATGGTACATCCAGCTTTATAAACACTGAGGCTGAAGGTTATCAGAACTTTGTTACCTTATTTAGTTCTCCTATAACAGATTTAACTAACTATGCTACTTCCTTAGAATATTATAAACTACTAACTGACTGTACAACGGTGCAAACACCTGTCAGCTAAGCTTTGCTAGTTCATTACACAATTATTGGAAAATGGTCATAAACTCTACACAATACTTATTTAGTAGCTTGACCTCAGATTTCTTTCAGGTCACTACATTGCTTTGAGCTTAGCTGGCCGTGGCGCAAAAGTTCTTCATTTTTCCAAAAGCCACCACCTAGATCAAAGGTTTGTCTCTTTTTTATTATGTCAGGCTCCTTATTACACCACACAGTTCATTTTAGTGCACTTCTGTATTAAATACTGTTAAAGGACAGTGATAATGATACTTATACTAAGAATGATACACTAGGAATGGTTTGTTGGTTTAGAGTTTTGGAATAACAAATGTATGATGATGTGTGGTTGAGTGATCATGTATCATTATAAAAGCTTTCAAAGCAGGTTATAATAGATTTGCCCCAATGGTAGCTTAACCTATTGCAGAATCCATAGAAGATGGAGCTTAGTATTCTATTGGGTTCTGACAAACTGGTGACATCTAACTTCAATACGTTTTTGGTTGATGTGGTTATTTATTTATCGTTTGTGTACAATGCAGAAAATGTTATCTGGCAGAAGTCAACGTCAGGGGAAAACATCTTTTGTGGAGCATCGGACTTTTTTTCATCTTTATCATAGTTTCCACCGATTGTGGATATTTCTTTTCATGATGTTCCAGGTTTATGCACATGTTTAGTCTTAACAAGTCATAATATATTCTCAAACGCCGCTATTTTCATCTGCTGTTTTTGACATTAAATTTTGTTTTCTCTATCATGCTTTTATTTATCTACTTCTAATCTGTATAATAAATAATTCATTGGTGTCACAGTATTGTCACATCATAATGTTTTTCATGTTATTTTAACTTTTCAGGGTCTAGCAATTATTGCTTTCAATGATGGAAAATTTAATTCCAAGACCTTGCGAGAGGTTCTTAGTCTTGGACCTACATTTGTTGTGATGAAGTTTTTCGAGAGTACGTATATTTCTGTTGTAAAGATTTAGATCTCTTATCTTAGTTTCATACTCTTTTATTTGTTGAATGTCTTCCAAGAATGCAATGATTTTTGTTGTTAATAGTGCTCAGTGGCGGATCTTGCCTGAATATTGGGGGTAGCGACAAGTACTAACTAAAATATTATCATTGAATTTCATAACAATTTTTATTAAGGATCTTTCCTAAAATGCATCAATTGTTTATGTTTAACCGTTATATCACTTCTAAAAAATGCACAAATCAGCTAAACAACATGAACTTAATTAAAAAATCAATCAATGAAAAACCAATTGGAAAAGAAATTAGAACAAGTTTCATTATTGAGTATTGGCTAATCACTATTCAAACAAAAAAAACGAAAAATGAGAACATTCAATTACCATCATGATTCACAAGAAAAAAAACCCAATACAGCCAACTTCAAGATCAAAGAAAGACCCAGCTATAGAATCAATCATGATTCATTATGTTTGCAACAGATAAACACCAATATCGCACTACCTAAATGATTGACTCACAATAATCTAGAATAAAAAAGTTAATAAAATTGGGGGAAATTATAAAAAGCAGTGAATGCAATCTAGCTGGATTGTCATCGGTGCTCTACTCCAATCCGCCTCACTGTGTTGTAATGGGATGCCGCCGCCGTGAGCTGTTGCGTCATGTGAAATTGAAAAGTGTCGCACGGGTCTGCGTGAGAGAGAGGGGGAGGGGCGCAAAGAAGGATTTGTTGGCAAGTAATAAAAAAAATTGCATTTGTTTAGGGGACGCCGCAGCAGCTCTGCTCCCGAAGAGATCCGCCACTGCTAGTGCTATATTTCTTGTCATCGTCTAGTATAATTTTTCATCTCTGTTTCTTTTTTCAGGTGTCCTGGACATTTTTATGATGTATGGTGCATATACAACAACGAGGCGGTCAGCTCTATCAAGAATTTTTCTAAGATTTCTTTGGTTTAGCCTTGCTTCAGTTTTTGTAACTTTCCTTTATGTGTACGTATGCCCAAGATAATGATTTTTTATATATTCAGTTGTTATTTTTTTCTGTTCAATTTTTTTATTGCCTTGTGTCGATGATTTTACATTTACAACTCTCTGTATGACTGCAGAAAAGCACTCCAAGATCCAAATTCAGTTATTTTCAGATTATATGTAATTATTGTTGGGATTTATGCTGGTGTCCAGTTTTTCATTAGCTTCCTCATGCGGATTCCTGCATGTCATCTTCTGACAAACCAGTGTGATCGCTGGCCTCTCATTCGCTTTGTCAAGTGGCTACGCCAGGTTTGTGTCTTCATTTGCATTTGTTTTTGTAGTTGTGTTAATAATTCATCTTATTTTGTTTGTTCAATATCTTGTGTGGTTATGCTGAATGCTAATGTCGATTCTTTACTATTGACCGTTGAAGGAGCGACATTATGTTGGACGGGGAATGTACGAAAGGAGTTTGGATTTCATAAAGTATGCACTAGATATCATCGTTTGTTTTTTTTTCTATTTTAATTATAACACATGTAGAAGTACTAAGATTCTTGCTTCTACTTCCAATATATTTTTGTGAGAAATGTAGGGGGCAATATGTGTTTTAATTAGAAGTGAGTACTAAGAGAGGTTCCTCTCTGTGTGGGACTTTGTCTTGTGGTCTTCCCCGTTTAATATAGAATCATATGATTAATACTACCAGCTTTGTATCAAATTTTTGAGTCTAACATAGACCTGGTTGTTTTTCATAGGTATATGCTGTTTTGGCTTGTCATTTTGAGTGCAAAATTTTCGTTTGCTTACTTTCTTCAGGTTCGTCATATTCTCATAGCTGCCTCCAAATTGGAATTATGCATCTCTTTGGTCATGTGTGTGTGCACGTCTGTGGAGTGGATGAGTCGATGATGTTGTTTGTACCTAATGTATGCATGCTTATATGTTTGTGTCCTTGAATAATTTATCTTTGAGGTTTGCAGATTAAGCCACTAGTGAAGCCAACAAGGGATATTATAAAAGAGAATAATATAGTTTACTCTTGGCATGATTTTGTATCAAAAAGTAAGCTGCGTTGTTTAAACTTGCGGTTATGTCTTTTTGTTTCGTGTTGATACTATCAGTTACTAAAGTGCCTTTATTCTTTCAGATAATCACAATGCTCTGACTGTTGTTAGCGTGTGGGCTCCAGTGTTTTTCGTAAGTGCATTGCCGTTGTTTTCTTTTTTTTTACCCCCCGTTTTGCCATAGTTTTAATTACAATAATCAAGTCCTTTTTCTACCAAGTCGAGTTGGTTAAATGGATTAATCAATAATATAAATCCTTCTATTGTGCTTAATTACTAAGTGCCTTTCTTCAAATAATATCAACTAAGAAGAGGACATCTTATGCCCTGCTCAGCAGCTTCTATTTTTCTTGCCAGTACCGTTTTTTTTCTTTCTTTTCTGGTTTGGTAGTTAGTAAATCGTATAGAAGCTTGTGGTTGAGATAACCTATATAAGTTAGTATTTCTGGTTATACACCGATCTCTAATTGTTTTTCCATCATCAATAAATTATTATTATTTCTTTTAACTATCACAATGACATATTTTCTCTGTTCTTTTTGTTGTGGGTTTTGGTAGTTGTTTCCAATTTGGTAGTTCTTTTAATTTCAGATTTATCTATTGGACATATATGTGTTCTACACACTTGTATCGGCCGTATGGGGATTCTTGCTCGGGGCAAGAGCCCGTCTGGGAGAGGTATGTAATGATTAAACAACTTGTAAATCTTTTTAATAGTATGCTTTGTTAGTATTAATATCTTTTACCTGCTGTTGGTCCTGTCCTTCTGTACATGTTAATATAAATTTTCTTAGCATTAATATTTTCTTGGTCATCAGATAAGGTCATTGGAAGCTCTGCAAAAACTTTTTGAGCAGTTTCCTGGAGCTTTCATGGACACTCTTCATGTTGCTCTTCCCAACAGGTGTTGCATGTGATCTGTGATTTTTCTTGTTTTAATTGTGATTTTTGATTCTGTAGTTGGAAGGTAGCTGTCCGTTAAAGCGTCTACAAGAATTTGAACGAGAAAACATTTCATTGTGTGAAAATCTAAATTGACTTCCTGAAATGTTAAATGGCTTGGCCCACTCTATTTTTGTATACATAGAGGAGCTGAACGCATTACTATTACTAAACTGCAGTTAGTTGTAGCTGTAGAAAACAATAAAAACTGGAAGGGAACAAAAAGCCCATAAGGCCCATGCGCATACAAACTGCAAAAAGAAAAGAAATAGTAAAACTACATTATTGTCCTATCTCTTCCCGGTGTTGTTAAATAGCAAGCTATAACAGCACTATATTGTAGAGGAATTTGAACAATTCGCTATTTTTCAACCATACACTGTTTGGTACAAAGTGTTGTCAAATAGTGGCTATAATGTTGCTATAACACTGTTGCATTGCGGAATTTGAACAAACCGCTATTTTCTGTGATCTGAGATTGGCAAAACTGCATCGCAATACTGTATCTTCTATAGCTATCTGGGAATATATCCTTTCTTTTCTGTTTTGCCCCACAATTTGTGTATTTTTTGTAATATATAAGCTTAAGTATTTTTTCTTTATTTTTTTCAGGAGTGCCCAACTGTCTTCTGTTCAGGTCTTGCCTTTTGCTATGATGACTTGAAAAATTAAATTAGTTTAAATTTTTATGGTTGTTCCAGGATACTTCTTTACTACAAATTATATATTTATTCATATTGATTGCTGGGTTATATTGCATTTTTCTCACGTGGGCTGAATCTTTTTTGAATTTGAGCAATCTCCTTTTCTTTTTACTGTTCATTTGAAGGTTGTTGAAAAGAACAAAGCTGATGCTGCTCGGTTCTCCCCGTTTTGGAACGAGATTATCAGAAATCTAAGGGAGGAAGATTATATAACCAACTTGTTAGTCATGGGACCCTATATCATTTTCATACCTTTATTTGCTTCCGCTTCTTATCTGATACTGGAATGCTGTTTAAAATTAATTTACCCTTAAAATCTTACAACACTCATTTAATTTACGGATTTGACTATGTAACAAGTTTTTTACTACTTCCACATGCCCTCTATGACATGAAACATTAAAATGATGTTAAAAAAAGGAAAATGACAACAAAAAAAGGAACGTGAAAATAATTGGAAAGAAAAAGGTTGTAACAAAAAAAAGGAAGTTGGAAAAAAATGGAACGTAAGAGGTTGCAACAAAAAAAAATGGAGTCATAATCATGAAAAATAATGAAATTGACATGAAAAAAAAATGATAATTTAGGATTTTAACAAAAGTACTGAGGGTAATTTTGTCAACATTATAAGTTGTTTTATAACATTCCTGCCTCCCTTCCCTCCCTCCTAAAAATTGAACCAAACAAACTTCATTTAAAATATTGTATACTCCAAACGCCTCCAACCAAACAGACCCTTAGGGGTTGAGTAGGTTGTGCCTTATGTATTTATATTGTATACCCCGTTCTCTTTTATACAACAAATATATTATTATTCAGCTTAATGTTTGTATCAGAGCCTGGTTTGGTCCTCGGACCTGTGGGATATTGATGCCATTTTTTCCTTTATCGCAGTGAACTGGAGTTGCTTTTAATGCCACGAAATTCTGGAGATATTCCTTTGGTTCAGTGGCCACTTTTTCTACTTGCAAGCAAGGTAATTTCAAATTTTTCATTTTCAACATTGGTTGTATTACAAGCTCATTTTCCGCGTCTTCAGCAGAATCATTTTTATTTATTTTTTAACTTTTATTGCTTGCTAGAATATTGAGTATATATCTTATAATATCCTCATTATTTCTTTTGCTAATCCGAATTGATACAACCACAACTATTCCTTCTCTGTTACACTAAGGGATGCTTCACCATTTATAAACACAACGATTCCTCACCTCGAACAAAACCAATGGGGATTTTCCACCTTGTTCAAAACTAAGGGGTGATTGATCCGTATAAAGGAACATAATAATAGATAAAACCAATCATTCTCACTAGGATTGATACAAAATCAAGAAAGTTAGGATAGAAAGAAGATATTTGGATAACTTGACTTGGGTAATTGTTACGTACTTCGTCAATTCCTTTTTACTTGTCGCATTTGTAGTTTTTCTTCTTCTTATTTACTTGTCGTTTTCAAAATTCTATGCGACATTCATGCTGTCAATAATTCCTTTAGTATTTATTGTAGAGAAAGTAGAAAGTGAAATGAGATGATATATTATTAAGGGTATTATAAATAAAAGACAAATAGTTTCTTTGAATTTTTTTTATTAGTTTCCTTGGTATGTGTAAATAACCCTTAAACGATACTAAAAATGAACAGTGGGATTATCTAGGAAAAGAGTATACAATATAGTAACAAAAGTATTAAAATCATAAAAACATAATAAGAAAACCTAATTTTATTATTTTTTGTAGTAACAAACAAATATATATTTATTTATCTGACTGCGGGTACGCACTCAAAAAGTACCCAACATGTACCCAAATAGAGTACCCATTTCTTTTATTTAAAAAAAGAATAATTTTGGTACGTACTCGGTAATTACCCATGAGTACCGGGTAGTGGTAAGACATGAATTTCGAAGTACCCATGCTACAGAGCATGTTAATCGATTTTGGCTTGTTTTGGACATCAATCATCGATTACACATAGGTGAATAATTTCAAAACAACTTTGGAACACAATGATTTAGCATGGATTGAACCCATTAAAAGCACCAATCAGAATGCACTTGAGTTATCAATGAATTTTGGTTTTTAATACTATACCACCTCATGCCTAGGACTGTTGATTCTACTGCATGGATAATTCAACTGACTCATTAAATGATTCAGGACAGACTCTATTACCATGCTAGATTAAGGGCATAACTGAACCCCACAAAGTTAGCTTGTAAGATGAGGATAAGATAGCCTTGGCTTTATAAGCTCTGTTTTGGCCCTATCTCTAGCCAATGTGGGTCTTGGCTGTTTTCAAATGCTCTCCCTCTCACCAAGCCCTATTTGGCTTGGTGCATGGATGATGCATTTGGACTATCTGTAAATCTCGGATAGGCTCTGAATTGTGGTAATATTGGTTCAGCTCACCAAATAGAGTGACGACACTATGGATATTGGCAACCAAAGTTTCATTGTGAAATGCAAGTCATAAATTCTAAATTATGCAACTTGGTATTAGAGTCTATCTTAAATATTTTAATGAGCCACCTACATTAGTCCACTTTACAAATATCCAATCACAGGCTTGAGATTGTGTTGTGATCTCTATTATTTTGCTACCTGCATTTGTCCAAGCTAGAGTACGAGTTGTCTGGTCGTGGGCTTGAGGTGGCATGTTAAAATCCCACATTGACTAAAGATATGGCCGAAGTAGTACATTTAAGGCTTGGGCAACCTTACCAATGCATTTTATCACATTGTTTATATATTCTTTCATGCGACCTTTGCTTATTACGTGTGCTCTGATAAACACAGTTTAGAGAGAAAAGACAGAATCTGAATGTTAGGGTTTTTTGTTATGTGAGAATTATTTTCTATGAAACAGAATGAGTACATGATAATAGAGGTTTATTTGTCAGCTAGCTGAGTTCGGCAAAGTAACTTTCTGACTAACTATTATGACAGAAAGTGATGACACAACCCTTTCTGTTGTGTACACAAGATTTACATTACTTCTAGCTAAGGATTAAGTTACAATGCTATATTTACTATACTCTAATATGCTCATTGTTTTATATTTTGTAATGATTCACTGATTAGTTATTGTGCACAATTATGTAGATATTTTTGGCTAGGGATCTTGCTGTTGAGAGTAATAAGGATACTCAAAATGAGCTTTGGGATAGGATTTCAAGAGACGACTATATGTTGTATGCAGTTCAGGAGTGTTACTATGCTGTTAAACACATTTTAACAGAAGTATTAGATGATGCAGGAAGAATGTGGTATGTAACTGCTGTAATGTTGAAGTGGATGGAACCATATTTCCATTATATGATGAGCTTTGTATTTGATATTTTGACTTATGTGTTGTTACTCATTTGCAATTGTTGCTGTTGTACCAGGGTTGAAAGGATATATGATGATATTAATGCTAGTGCAACAAAGAGGAGTATTCATGTGGACTTTCGACTGAATAAGCTGGCTGTTGTGATATCAAGAATAACTGCACTGATGGGGATTCTGGTTTGTATTTAATTTTTTAAGTTCTATTAGTGTGTTTATCAATGCGTTTTTTTCAAACCAAACTATTAATCCTCCGAGTTAACTTCACCTATTGGGAATGTTTTTATTGTTCATACATACAAACATATGTATGTATACATACATACATACATATATGTCTATACACACACACAGACGTGTGTGTGTGTGTATTGTATTTAATTTTAAATTGGTTCCTTTTACTTTGAAGTTGGAACTCATCTTATGTATTGACTTCTTATAGAAAGAGACTGAAACACCTGAGCTTGAAAGAGGTGCAGTTAGGGCTGTTCAGGATCTATACGATGTTGTACGATATGATGTCCTTTCTATAGATATGAGGTTTGTTGCAGTTTTTCTTATACAATTATATACATATTGTTTTTTAGAAATAGACTTCCCTTTGGCCTGTTAAATTTTTCACCCTTCTCCCTTACTTTCATTAGTTATCAGATCAGATTAATGTTGATTTTCTATTTTATTTAGGGGTAATTATGGCACATGGAGTTTACTGACCAAAGCTAGAGATGAAGGGCATTTGTTTCAAAAGTTGAAATGGCCAAATGCAGAATTAGTATGTTCTAATCATATTTTTCTTTGTGTGATTTATACCTTATTGTGAGTTTACCAACTTTGAGCATGTGCAGAGAATGCAAGTCAAAAGATTATACTCATTGCTGACTATAAAAGACTCTGCGTCTAGCGTTCCTAGAAATCTTGAGGCTAGGCGAAGGCTAGAGTTTTTTGCTAATTCACTCTTTATGAAGATGCCTCATGCAAAGCCAGTTCGGCAAATGTTATCTTTTAGGTAAAAGAAAAAATTTGGTTGAAGAAATTTTTCTTTTTGTTGTTTCTGGGCTTATCTTATTTTCTGATTGTGCAGTGTTTTCACACCATACTATTCTGAGATTGTGCTCTATAGCATGGATGAGCTTTTAAAGAAAAATGAAGATGGTATTTCAATTTTGTTCTACCTTCAGAAGATATTTCCAGGTAGTTTAACTTCATGTGGTTTCAATTACAATATCAGATCGTAGTGGACGACATACTTGATTTTGCATGGATCAATGAAATTTATCGCTCTATTTTTGCTTTATCTATGCCGATTGTTTTCGGGTGAAAATTAAGCCCGAACACTATTATTTAGTGATAGTTAGGCTGATGGAAATACTTTCACGGTGGTTGGATCCAAGTATTTTGTCTCATTCTCATTTAAATAACGGACCTGCTCAATTGTGCTTGGGATAAATGCATAGCAACTACCCAATGAGTCTGACTCTGCTGATTTTGAATTGCTGAGCTTGTGGTGGAGCTCGCTGTTTGATCCTTGCAAAACACATTTTTGGCGAGGATGCAAAGAGGTTTAAGCTGCAACCTGAGCACTCGAGCAGAGATTTGTCACATAGTTGGTCAAAAGGACTTAAGCTTGTGGGGATACTTTGTGGCCATCGGCGTGCCAAAGACCCGTGTTACATAGTTTCCTACTAAAAAAATGCACAGCAACCCAATTATTTCCTTTAGAGCAATGATATTTGTACAACCATTTGGTGACAAATTTTGTGTCAACCTTCCCTTTCTCTCTTCATATTGGTCAAAAACACTTGAGAGAGAAAAACAAAAAGAGAGAGTAAGAATATAATGTGAGTATGCGAGAGTTGTCCAAAAGTTGTCACAAAATGGTTGTACAAATATCACTTCTCTTTACTTTAGCCGCTGTCTAATGTGATGATTTATTATTTAGCTTAAATGGGGGGCCGACCGGCCAACCTAAGCACTTGAGCGGAGATTTTCCCCATAGCCGTGCCAAAGGACTTGCGCTTGTGGGAATACTATGTGGCACCGTCGGGGTGCCAAAGATCCTAATTATGTAGTTTCCCACAAAAAAAAAGCATAGCAACCCAATAATTTACATTAACGGCTATCTAATGTTATGATCAACTATTTGGTTTAAATGGGGACAACCTAATTACTTTCAGTCTGGCTGGCTACAATCAATTCTTTTCTTCTCACTGGACAGAGAAGGTTAACCTGATTACCTTAAATCCATTTTATCCGTTTTATTTTTTTTGCTGATATAGGGGAAGCTCTATTATGTTCTGGGTTGTGGGATAAAACAAAATATTTGTCATTCCCTAATCTGCCCTAATTTCTTCCAGACGCTGGACACATTGCTTTTGGGTTGGCATGATCTTATTAATTTGTTTTATATTAGCTTTTTTTGGATGGTCAGCTGGATTACTTTTGGCTGTTGAATTTAATTTTCTTTTCTTTTGGATCCCAAAGAAGGGCTGGACGGTTTTCACCTTGAAATTAAATTGGTTTAATTGATCTGTTGATCCCCGTGCCTTTTGTGATGTTGAAATGTGTCATATGTTGAAAATTTAATATTTAATATTGATTTGTGTTATATCGTTGATTCTTGCTTGCAGCAGTTAATTAAATAATTTTTGTGCCTCTTACTCATGTCTGACCTATGGTATACACATGCTTTTGTGCTTCTTTCTTTTTCTACTGTTATTTATCGATTCGTGATTAATTTGTTCACTACAGATGAGTGGAAAAACTTTCTTGCCCGAATCGGCCGTGATGAAAATGCAAGTGACACTGATCTTTTTGATAGTGCTAGTGATATTCTTGAATTGCGTTTTTGGGCTTCTTATCGGGGGCAAACATTGGCCAGAACTGGTAATGTTTTAATATATTTGCTTCCATATATGATTTATTTCTTTCTTTTCCATGTTTTACTCGTCGCTAATTTAGTCTTTTATGTTCTATCAAATGTTCGAGATCTACTTGCTGCAGTCAAATGAACATAATCAACCACATAGTTGAACTCTGTTAAACTATCTAATTCGTTGTCAAAAAAGATGTCAAATTTTTATCTCAAAATAATACAACTCTTTTGCAATTTATAATGGACATGATTTGCTTTAATTTTTCCATGCTTTACTCCTCACTAATTATGTTGTATCAAATGTTTGAGATCTAGTTGCTGTCGTCAAATGAACATATTTAACCACATATTTGAACTCTGTTATCTATCTAATTTGTTGTCAAAAGATGTCAAATTTGCATGCCAAAATAATACAACTCTTTTGCAGTTGATCACGTAGATATAATCTTGACCGTAAAATAAGATGTGATGGCTAAAATGAATGCTTTTAAGTTTACTACTTATCAAGTGATGCACCTTAGACAACACCATTTTTTGATTCTGTCATGTCAATTTCTCCACTTTATAACATACACACTATAACACCAACATAATAATTCTTTCAAACCTCTTAAAGTTTATCATGAGAAATTGACGTAGCGTATTTTCTATTTTCCATTTTGAAATGCAGTTCGGGGGATGATGTATTATAGGAAAGCTCTTATGCTTCAGACCTATTTGGAGAGGACTACAGCTGGAGGTAAGGGGTGATATAACAAACCAGTATTTGTTTGCTTTCTGTTATATGCCTGTAATATTTTTCTTTTGTTATGGTTTAGATTTGGAGGCTGGAGTTGGTTTTGATGAAGTATCTGATACACGTGGCTTTGATTTATCCCCCGAAGCACGTGCTCAGGCAGATCTGAAGTTCACTTATGTTGTGACATGTCAAATTTATGGTAAGCAGAAAGAAGAGCAAAAGCCTGAAGCAGTTGATATCGCTTTACTTATGCAAAGGTCAGTTCTGCAATGTTATTGTGAAACTTTAATGCCTTGGTTATTTTCTATTTAATTTTCTTCATTATTCAAATGCTAAAGGCTATAGCTTCATCTAATTTTTCAATTATTTGTTCATAGAAATGAAGCTCTTCGTGTTGCTTTTATTGATGTTGTTGAAACTTTAAGAGATGGAAAAGTGAACACGGAATACTACTCAAAGCTTGTGAAAGCTGATATTAATGGGAAAGACAAGGTGCTACTCTGCTATGCTTTTTACACACTTCAGTTTGTTACATATTCTGTTCTCTGGCCAGGATTTTCATCTTTCACCGCTCCCTTTCTAGCCAAATCTTTATATCTTCATCTTAGTCTAGTGTTTTTTTTTTAATCTTTTTGAGAATGGGTTGATGTTATTTCAATTTTTTTTTTAAATTCTCACAGTTTTTTCTTAGCATAATAGTTCAACTTTTTCATTAGCAATTGATTTGGTATCACAGTCCATTTGGTTTGAAAGATCACTGTGAAACTTAGTTAATTGATTAGTGGTTGGTTATTACTGGAGACTGGTGTTTGTTAATATGTGAGCTGTCAAATTGCCAAACTGTTGTAGTGTATTTCCTGTCAAGCATAAATGTGATGGCTTTCTTGGCCGATATACTAAAAAACTGGAAATTTCTTATGTTAGGTGTGTTTCTTGCATTACATAAAACACCAGTAGAGTTGGCAGTATTTTTTCCCTTGGTATGTGCATGTGTATTATAGACTATTATCTTCGTCCTTAAATATAGGATCCTCTTGAGGTTTTTTCATGTCCGTTTATATAGGACCATTTTCAAATTTTCAATTGCATTAATTGTTTTTTTACCAACATACCCCCAGTTATGTTACCCCTTTTATGCAACATGTAATAAATTCTATGATGAAGTCATAAATTAATTCTCTCTTTTGAAAGGTAAACATGTAAACAATACCATCTGTCACCAAATTTAGTAATACTACCAACTTTCTTAATTTCCATAGTCCAATCAATGGTATGCTATATTTAGGGACAGAGGTTAGGGACGGATTAAATGGAGACAATAATACCATATAAACGGGGTCACATTGCATAAATATCCAAGTTTTGGTTGAAAATACAATAAGCAAGTGGGGTCAGGTGACCCCATTGCCCCCCACACTAAATCCATGCCTAGTATTTAATTTATATATTTTGATTTGCAGCACATATAGTGAATTGCTATTTTATCTTTTACTGCCTAGTCAGAATGGAATAAAATAGACTTCTCATACACATTAGCATATGTGACCCTCAAGTGGTTTGCTTATTTTGGTCATCAAATCAAGTCCCCAAATTATTTCCATTGTTGTTAATGTGTGTGTTGGAATCTCTCAGATTCGATTGCATTTTTCACTCCTTTAATTAAACCCTTTTGATGTCATAGGAAATATACTCGGTGAAATTACCTGGAAATCCCAAACTTGGTGAAGGGAAACCTGAGAATCAAAATCACGCCATTATATTTACGCGTGGGAATGCAGTTCAAACAATTGACATGAATCAGGTGATGGTTGATTTAACATTTGACATGAATATGTATTATATTGTATTCCCTATTATGTTTGTCCCTCCTAGTTGTATTGATCTTGTAGAAAATATATCTGAATATATTTTAAAGTTATGAATGAAGTACGTGCACTAATTTGTTTAAATAGACTATTCTAAACCTAATGGCATGAATATAACTATTACTAATAATTACAAACATACATGACCTAGAACATATATAATACTCAGCTTGGAAACAATACTTTCAAAGTTGATGCTGTTCAGCCCCTTAGTCAGAAGATCTGCATGGTTGCCTTCGGAGGAGATATATGGGGTGCAAATTAGGCCACTATCTAATATTTCTATGATGAAGTGCCTGCCAACTTCAATATGTTTGGTTCAGTCGTGCGGCACTGGATTATCGGCTATGCTAATTGTAAATTGTTGGAAATCCTGCCCCGAACATGAGGGGGTGGGTTGGTAATTCCACCTCAGGTGGGTTGGTAATTCCACCTTAATTGCGATCTGCCCCTAGTTGCCTTATGTTGGCTTGTCTTTGAGGGGGTGGATATCCAAGATCTATTGTTGTCGGGATTCCGCATTGCCACGCTTCATGCCCATTGGGTCTGAGCGTGAGGGGGTGTGTTGGAAATCCCGCCCCGAACATGAGGGGGTGGGTTGGTAATTCCACCTCAGGTGTGTTGGAAATCCCACCGGGTGGGTTGGTAATTCCACCTTAATTGCGATCTGCCCCTAGTTGCCTTATGTTGGCTTGTCTTTGAGGGGGTGCATTTAGTCCCACATCGTTTAGATAGGAAGCTTGATTAGAGTTTATAAAGAGGAGGCACTCCTCACCTAACAAGCCGGTTTTGTAAGGAGGAGTTGGGCCTCAAATTTCAACATAAATTTTATTAACACAATAAAATCTTATTGGTTCATCCCACTTTATCATTAAGTCTCCCAAATTGCTCTTCAGCCATAGTATTTCACATTCCCGCACTTGATCAAGTGGCTGATGTCCTTACTTGATCAAATTTCAACATAAATTTTATTAACACAATAAAATCTTATTGGTTCATCCCACTTTATCATTAAGTCTCCCAAATTGATCTTCAGCCATAGTATTTCACAGTCCCGCACTTGATCAAGTGGCTGATGTCCTTACTTGATCAAATTTCAACATAAATTTTAGGCTTAATTGCTATTTTAGTCCCTTAACTAATTTTTTGGTATCGGTTTGGTCCCATAACTAAAAAAAGATCCGTTTTGGTATTTTAAGTTTATCTTTGTTACATGTTTTGGTCCTTTCCGTTAATTTAATTAAAAAAAAGTTAGGGTTCATCAATTTTTGAAAAATAGGAAGAACATCATCAACAAAAGCAAGAACAAAACTCAGCACCAAAAACAAACAATAACAACAAAACCCATCATCAACAACAACAAAATCACCTCCAATTAGAAAGAAAAAAAAATCAGAAAAGCCTTTAAAACTCTATTTCTTTCCCTCTCCTCTCAAACATTCATAAAGAAATTCAAACAAACTCAGAAAAGAAAAGAAAAAAATTCAAAAACTGAAATTAAAATGGCCCAAAATCATAATCTTCATCATCATACTTTTCCATAATTAATTCATTCATCTTAACAATTTTTTTCTCTCTATCCTTCTCGTTTAAGATCTACACGGCTACACCTCTCTATTCTTCTCCTTCCCTTTTTCATTCAGATCTGAGAAAGCCTATACTCAACAACACGCGTGACAGATCCCTCACCCCACAACAACATAAATCTCATTTTACATGTCGCCAACATCACCAGCATCACGAATTAGATGTCATGGGTTTTGTGGGGGGTTTGTTCTTCTTGTTTCTGGGTAAATTAATTTATGAGTTGTTTTTTTATGTTCTTTGTTGTTGTTTATGGTCTGGTAAAGATGGCAACCACTCCAATTGCGGAGCCACCGTGAAAAAGGACGGGAGAAGAAGAGTTGTGATTCTCATAAATGTTATCTGTTTTTGTTTTTTGTTCTTGTAACTGAGGTTATTTATCATAGCAGAAATAACAACAACCGCTAGATCCCTCAAACAGATATTTTTCAACAATTTTAGAAAAATAAATATTGATTAAGCAATGGTGGAAAATTGACTTGGAAACCACTAATTAATAATAACAATGTTAATGTTTGTTGAAGATGAGATGATGATGATCAAGAGATGATGAAAAAGAGATGTTGGATTTGTTTTGTTGAGTTTTTTTATGAAGGTTGATGAAGGTAGATGAGGAGGATGATGAAGAAGTTGAATGAAGATGATGAATTGTACAAACCCTAACAGTTTTTTAA
>Ga0315914_1002162_pt1 | contig 30106 bp, 13 predicted proteins | sample MpolenodulesMG_FD_203920 | JGI IMG/M metagenome (GOLD analysis project Ga0315914, IMG submission 203920) | Medicago polymorpha root nodule microbial communities from Los Angeles, California, United States - elongated nodules | ecosystem: Host-associated > Plants > Roots > Nodule | place: USA...
CTTCAGGAGCACTTATACTTCAGATGCACTTTTCTTCAGATGCTTCAAGCTTCCTTTTTGTTGATTCCTTTGCTCTCTTTTGTTCTTCCAGAACCTTATAAAGATATCAAATTTTTGTCTATGGTCATGTACACTTGAACAAATATTAGCATATCCAATTGACAATTTTTAATACCTTGTTATCATCAAAACTCTAAGGGTAATGTATGTTAAACGCATTTTGTTCCAACAACGTATTCCACCCTCCTTGTGTTTCTGGGGTTGACTCCTTGGTTGAATTCATTGAGTTGATCCTTGAGACCTCTTAACTTTACACCAAGGCACCGAACCTTCAACCTCTGAGGTTCTCCGCAGTTGAATTGTGCATGAACGTCGATCCATCCAACCATTGTTTCAAATCTACATAATAAGAAATTGAAAACAATCAATGAAAAACTCATTCAAACACTTAGGGTGAAAATTATACATAAACCCTAAAAATATAAAAAAAAAAAAACCCTAAAATGTTTTACCTAAAAAAAACATAAAGTTAATAAAAATAAACCTAAAATGTTTTACCTAAAAATTTTAACATAAAAACAATAAAATAAATCATAAAATTATATACTTAAAAATTTTAACATAAAAACAATAAAATAAATCATAAAAATAAATCATATACTCTTCTTACATGTAAATCTACTTGAAAACTAAAATAAATATATAACACCAAAATAAAGAATAACCCTAAAATTATAACATAAACATCATAAAAACATTTTAACTACATCAATCAACTAACATCTACTCTAAAAATGAATTATAACATGTAAATCTACTCAAAAATTAAACTAATTTAAATCTACTAAAAACTCAAAAAAAACATTTATAACAACTAAAATGTAAGTTAATAGTTTTATGATGACTTAGTTGTGATTTTGTTGAATCAATTTGGTAGGATTTGGTTGGGTTTTTTAAAGAGATTTTGAGAGAGATTTGAAAAATTTTGATAAAATGAGAGTAATAATGGATGTGAGAGAGCTTTTGCCAGTTTTGTAGCAGAAACGCATCGGCAGTAAACTGCCGAGGATTTCCTCGGGAGTTAACTGCAGCCGGTTTCAATCAAATTCGACAATAACTGCCGAAGAATATTTGAGTAATTTATTCGTGTTTTTCAGTCCTATCATATGTGTCATTAGCAATTTTCTTGGAATATTGCCTTGTCAAGTTTGGCTGCTATAGTTCGTGTAGGTGAAGAAGAGTAGACAAAAGTCACTGCTCACAAAGTGTTTAGGTGAATAACAAACCAACACGTGTAATATGGATAGTGGGTGTGGTCCCTTTGAAGTCATCAGGGGAAGTGACACGTAAAAGGTTGTTCAGTTGCACCCATGTGCTTCTCTTCATTGATAATACGTCTTTTTCACCCTTACTCTTCTCTCTGGGTTTCGCTTCATCTTTTTTTAGCTTCTTCTTCCCATTTCCAATCCAAGCCCTTTAAGTTTGACTATTGGCTTCACTTTTATGTCTCATTCAACTTGGGCTTTTAACCAATCAACGTTTCACAACTCAGCTCTTTTTGACATCTTCTTTCAGAACAAAATTTGGAGTTATTGATTATTTTTAAAAAAGCCGATCCTCTTCTCAAAGTGGTTTGATTTTTACAAGAGCCAGCTAATTAAGATTCTAGAAGATGAAGTATTACGTATGTGTATTGTTTTTATATGAACGGTATTCGTTAGTTTAGAATGCGTAAAGAGTGTCTAGGGATATTTGTTAACAAGATCCTAAAAGTATTAGGTATATGAGTCACATCTCGACATTTCCTAAAAGTATGGGTCGAATCCCGGTCATGACGTCCGGCATAACAATTTCGACATTTTGTCAGTTGAGCTAGGACTTATAGAATTATAAATAGTTTAAAATAATTATATTTTTTTGGTGAATTTAAATCATCATATATACATTAGATTTGTGGACTTGAATGGTAATTATTTTAACAATCATATATGATTTTTTTTTCCTTCAAAATTCCCTGGCAATTCTATTTGAGGCTGACAATGTCTACGAAGATTTGGTCTAGTGGAAGAGACTAAGTTCACACAACATATATCTCAAACCAAAGTTTATAGTTGTGGATGAAGAGCTGAACAGCAAACTAATTTATAGCAAAAACTGATTTCTATATATAAATCTAAATCCCTCGTGCATATATTTTATATCAATAACCACCAAAAAATAATATTTTTGTTCATAGTACTGCTAATATTGTATAGCAAAACCTTGACCTAAGCGTGCCCTCTCTAGCAACAAATTCAATTGTGCTACTTGCCAACTCTTTCGCACCAACACATAATATTTATATATTTGCTAACAACCTACCTTCACACTAGTCTATTTGGTTGAAGACATGAGGACCTTATCCAAATTAAATTGAGGGTGTTATTAATACCTTTTTTAAATATTGACATAAGTGTTACTAATAACCATATTTTCAAAAAATAGTTCGGACTTAATTAACCGATTTTTTTTTTATTTGATCCGTTAAGAAAAGAATTCCATGATTGATTGGAAAGGGTGCAATTTGCATGTACTACCATACACCAAAAGATGTGCAATGAATAGCGTGGATAGAACAGATACCAGAATTAAAAAGAGAAAAAATCCATCATCTGCAAACACCAACAACCGAGTTAAGATCCTCTTCATTTATGTCTTTCTCCATTTCTTTCATTTGGAGAGATAAAGACACATAAAATCTTGAAAAAAAATAAAATATAATTAATGATGGTAGGACCCACTTAGTGGTAGGACCCACCATCTATTTTTTGTGTCTATCTCTCTCCAAATTGCAAACTTCATTTATTTTGTCAAATGGAGAGGATCTTAACCCCCAACAACCCTTGTCTCTTTAGGGAACGCTAAAAGATAAGCTAATTTTGATCATTCCTTACAAGAACAAAGAAAGACTAGACTTGATTTGAGTGAGAGCTGATGAAAAAGATGTCTCTCATTGGTTAGGGTTAGGGATAGGGAGTGAGAAAATATCACCTAGTAGTACTATGCTTTTTTTTTTCTTCCAATTTTTGTGTCCAATTAATTGATTCCACGTTCTTACCATTACTCAATCAAATTTAAGACATTAGCTAGAGAGAACTTTTTAGAAGGACAGACAAATTAAAAGTGGTCACACTTTATTTCTTTCTTGTCCAAGATTAACTGAATATTCCTCATTAAATTGACTAGATTATTGCCACGTTTGATCAATTTTTATAAAAAGAACAAAGCTGGAAAAAAGAAAAGTGAAAGTAAAAAATGTTAGGAGGTATTGGATGACACAGATTGCAGTTAGAGGACGGTTCATGTTGCTTAGTTCTGCTGTTTGTGTGGAAGGGAGGGGTGCACACAATTCCAAATAAACATAATGCCAAGTAACGTCAACAAAGAACAGTACTCTCTCTGGTCTCAAATATAAGAAAAGATTCTTTTTTTAGGTTCATTGAGTAGTTAATGTATCTAGTCTACATTGTAAAGTAGATACATTAATTATTCAATGAACCTAAAAAAGGAATCTTTTCTTATATTTGAGACCGGAGGGAGTATAACTTTTGTTTTTTTATTGCAGGAAGTAATAACTCAAATACAATGCACATAACAACAAAAAAAAGAAAAAAAACCTACCTAATATGTTTTCTTTATAACTTCCTTCTTAATATTTGAGATATTGTTGGAAATTAAATAAACTTTTATTTTTGCGTTGAGAAAGTCTAAACGGACCGATGTTGGTAATCGTAGGGGTACACCAACCCTAAACATCAAACATAACTAGAGTGCAGTCAGGGCACATTAGCATATGAGTGCACAAAAGTTTGAGACAGCCTTCCCTCCCTACTACCTAAGAAATAACATTAAAACTTGTTTTTGAGAAGAAAAGAAAAAAATCCTACACCCTAAGTTATCCCATTATCACACAATAGAGTTTCTAAACAACTAAATGCACTAAACTATTGAAGTTGTTTGATGTTTATTTGGAGTCAGACATTGTTCAAGATTGAAACTGTTGAATGTATATAAATGTGTTTGAATAGCTTCATTGTTTGAAGTAGCTTTTGCAATGAAAACTAAGCCAATTTGACATGATATCATAGTAGGATTAATGATTGCATTGTAAAAATTGGTCTGAGGCCCACATTAGGCGTAAAGTGGATAAAAAAGTTTGTTTGGAGTCACATTATTCAAGTTTCCGATTTAACACAATACATACTCAATCAGATTATATATAATGCAAAAAAATATTTGCAATGTGAAGATGATATTTAGTGGTTACTTCCTCTATTTTGTTATGGAACAAAATGTCAAGTGCTTGGTGGTACCAAATTCTTTCAATTGAAAACTATTAAAAGCTTTAAAAGTTCGAATTTTGAAGAGAAGAACACAAGATCAAATACAAACCCATGAAATAAATGGGAGAGTGTGAACATACTCTAATCAATTAAAATATTTTACTATCAATTTTAATAGTAAATTTAAAAATTGTAACTATACGTCAACAATGACGACAAGCCTAATAGATGCTGGATGGAGGGACCTATAGAAAGAAAATGATTTTGTGATTTGTAATTTGCCACGCATGGAAGTCTCAAATCTTCACTCATCTCAAGTCACGCATGCCTTTAACCATATAACAATGCTAGAATTAGAAAAGCTAAGCCATATGAGTGTGGCTTAGGTGAAACACATGAGTATAGTGCCAGCCAATTGGACAACAAATCAAAGTGCCTTACATTTTCCAAATCCATATGCCAACTGCTCTTCATTGTTTATTTAGGTCATAGAATGCTTAACTTTGCGATCACAACCCATCCCTATTTTAATTTATGTTATTGTATTAAAATTTGACAAATGCTAACTTGTGCCCTCAAAAGTCGTGCATTCAATTTCTTAAAAGTTGACATATTACATTTTTCAATACAAAATTGCCTTTTTTTAGGTTGCTTAACATGTGTCATAAGGGCACAAGTTAACTTGACCCTTAAAATTTACAATGTGTGCATTTGTTTAGGTCTGGAGGGTCATTCTTTCTACACCATTATAAATTTGATAAATGATATTTGTATAACCATTTTGTGACAATTTTTCGACAATTTTCTCTCTCATACTCACATGTTGTTCTTATTCTCTCTCTTCCTTTCTTTTCTCTCAATTATTTTTGACCAATAAAAATAGAGAAAAACAAAGTTGTCACCAAAGTTATCATGAAATGAATGTACAAATATCATTACTCTATAAATTTATGACCCCACTATTTTTTCTTTCTAAACAACTTATTAGGGAAAGCATAGCTTGTTGATGACTTTCTGCTTATGCACAAACACCGGCATAATAGCATACTTATCTTGCAATGTTACCATTTCGATGCAATATTAAAAAGAAAAAACATAAGATGGTTATGTGCCTTTGTGTGATTTATATATAATCCGCCACACGTATACATTGTAGAAAATTCTATCATTTATATTTGCTAAATTCTTAGGTAAATTGAATTTTGGTTGTATACTAACACCTTATAGGCTAAATCCATACTTCCTCCGATCCTTTTTATAAGAGATAAATTGGTCAACCAAAATTGATGTATTTGATCTATATGATGAACTAAATACATCAATTTTGGTTGACTTATTTGTCTCTTATAAAAAGGACTAGAGAAAGTATAAAATTTAAATATGATATATGACATTAAAGGATTAGATTATGGATACATGCGTACCTAACCAAACTTTAAAGATATCAATGTTTATTATGCATTATCCTTACCAATTGAATTAAGCTCACGAGAATATATTATCATTTCCTTTACAAGAGAGTAAAGATACAAAAACGGAAAGAAAAAAAAGGACAAACATATGTTCGGTCAATTTTATCTACGTATAGTTTGAATGTAGTTTGCGTTCATTTATCAATAAAATATTACATTTTCAGATATACAAATTATTATATCAAACTTTGATCAAAATATTCTATTTTTGAATGGAAAATGAATTAGAGAAATTGTTTTTCTAACACAAATTTCAATAGTGTATACATACTCCCTCCATCCCTAAATGTAAGTAAAAATGGATCAACATAAATTGATGTATTTAGTCCAAATTTTAAACCAAATACATTAACTTTTATTAACTAATTTTTGTTTATATTTTGGAACGGAGGAAGTACATTTTATCTCATGTCTCACCAGTTCCGTCACCACACACATTTCAATTGTATTTTATATGGGATCCTATCGACTCTGACTTTTTCTAACTAAAAAAAGCACTTCATAAAATAAAATGGTGTAAAGATTATACGTATAACCACATTTTAAGCATATATAATAGGAGTATATCTTATTTATGATATATTGCATGTGCTTTTCCGTACGTACATCATGTATTGAGTATTAACAACAAAACAATACTACTTAATTAAAAAAAAAATAAGAATGGCACCATCTGCAAATTAGAACACAATATGAGGCACTTTGAGAGCCTTCATCACAAAGGCTAAGACGACACGCATCATTTCACCCTACTATAAATACATATAAGCCCTTGTATGTTGTCTCCAAAAACAAAGTTCTCAATCTTTTAGGATTGCAAGTGAGTGAGTTATTAGAAAAGAAACAAAGAGAGACAGTTAGTAACTTAAGACACAAAAATACAACAATGAACCATCAAGACCAAATGATGCTCATGTCTCAGTTATTCCCCGCTTGTGAATACACCCAAATCATTTCTCAACAAGGTTAGTATCAAATTAAATCAATACATAACATTTTATTGTATCATAAAAATTTCTATGAATTTATAATATTCTTGGTATGTTTTTTTAGGGGATAAGAAGCCAAAGCCAAGACGTAAGCGTAGTAAGAAGAACAAAGGTGGAGAAAACAGTGCTAACCAAATATTGAACAAAAAGAGGAAATTGAGTGATGAACAGATGAAAATTTTGGAGGAAAATTTTGGAAATGAACATAAACTTGAGTCAGAGAAGAAGGATAGACTTGCAATGGAGCTTGGTTTAGATCCCAGACAAGTTGCAGTTTGGTTCCAGAATCGAAGAGCTAGGTGGAAGAACAAGAAACTTGAAGAAGAGTACTTAAGTCTTAAAAAAAATCATGAATCCACCATGCTTGAGAAGTGTCTCCTTGAAACCAAGGTATACCTCTTTCTTCTTCTTATTTAATTTATTATTCCAACTAGCTAGAATTTCATTAAACTGTGTTAATTTGTTAAAATCAGTGGATTAGATTATAGTTTGACATCAAAATTTTAATTTAAAATCATCATTTCTCCAACAATATTATTTTACTATAGTGTTTTGTTTTTATTTGTATCAACACAACACTAGTGACGTCAATTTAGGGCAAGCATGCATGCTACCGTGTTTCTTCTCTGGTGGTGGTCTTGATATTCACTATATTGTTGTTATGACTTTGTTTAATTAAAAAAGTTGTTTGCTTAGTTTAATCCCCTAAATGTTGAAAGAGAGAATAAGCACTAACATGCAACCAGTTCTTTAGGACAAAGCAAAAAAGAAAAGAAACCCCTTAATGAAAAATGATAAAGTAGAAACTTAGACCCACCACATGAACGTGCATATGAGCTCTGGGCTCGAAGAAATTAATCCAAGCCGTTCACATTATTAAAGTTCTCACTTCTCAGCCACATGATCATTCATGTCATGTAGATTTTCTTTAAAAAAATGCTAATTATATAAAAACAAAAACAAGGAACAGCAAAAATATCACCTTAAAGACAACAAACAACACTGTTTCTTTCAATTTGTTTCCTAATTCCGTACAATATTTTCTTAATTTTGGACCTTTCTCAAGGCCAACTTGTTATCATGAAGCAGAAACGTGACATACATATGTTGCCATGTGAAACTCCATTACCCTCTAATTAATGTCCTACATCACGTGCATGTCTCTTTCATTATCTTAACCTTTCAATAATCTTTGCTTAGATTAGATCTTATCATCTTAACTCTTAATTACCATATGTTCAATTATTTTTTTGTAGATGTTGAAGCTAATAGAGCAGCTTTCTGAGGCAGAGAAGGAAATCCAACGCCTTCGAGAGCCAAATAGCAGCTCTAGTACTTCATCAATTTCACAATCCATGGAAGTGGTGGACCCACAATTACATGATGAATTTGAACTTAATCATATATATTATGATGATGTGTTTTTCATGTCGGATGCCACATATTACTTCAATGGCCAAGAATGGTATTAATGTGTATATCTAAATAATAAAACAATAAGTATATTTACTAATTAACTTAGCATTTGTGGATAATGTGAAGGATATCCCTCAATATGTAAATTAATTGTTGAAAGCTACTTAGTGTGTTTATTATATGACTATGGATTGTGGAATATATATCCATTGACATAATGATTTTTATTTTGACCTATAAATGGTAATGTTTTTTTGTCGTTGCATTAACTTAGCTTTTGTCACCTTATATTAAGATATATAATGTGCCGTGTGTTTCCATCTCATCTTCAATGTGCTATCTTTCACATGGGTTTTTTTTTAGAGGGGAAGCAATGCATACAAATTGAATGCTAAGATTAAGTCAAATTATTCATTTAGATAAGCTGGGCTAAATATGGCAATGAGATTCAATTATAACCAAGCGGGTCACCGTATTTTTTTGTTTGTTTTATTTTTGGAAATATATGCCTACTCTTCTGAGTTATTGTTTGTGAATGTTTATTAAAAATAGTGGAATGTTTCCTTACTATAAATTTGCATACGTTTATGTCTATATGCATGAACACGTTTAAGTTATCATGTGACTGTATCAATCAATATCCATCCTAGCCTCAGTACATATGATATAAGAATTATTTGTTTTTCTTTCTCAAATGCTAGGTAGTATGATTAATTATCTTTCCCTCTCAAAAAGATGATAAATTATCTTTCCCCTAAAAAAATGATTAGTTATCCTTTTTTTATAAGATAATATGCTTAACTATCTGAACATCTAATATAAACGTAACTACGATTTTAATTGGTCTTTTCCAGTTAAGTCTTGCTTTTAGTCCTAGAGGTGTTAATTGATAAAGACCAACTAAATAGTTCAAGTGGAATTTGTTGTGTGTGGAAATATTGTTGTTAATTGGTAATAGGAGTATTTTATAAAACTATTCTTCGTTAATCATATGATGATGAGAAAGCGAAATTTAAAAAATTGTAGAGAGGTATCATAGATAAAAGCTTTAATAATTTGTTTCTCCTTAATTAAGGGCATGGTTTTTCAAACATTAAAAGCAAACTAGGAATTTTCTCACCCTCAACTTTTATTACTTTTTGGTGTAAATTGAGTATCATCTATATGCAAATGCGAAGACTAATCACTCAAGCCATATAAGATTAAATGAGCAGCAAACTCTTCCTCAATTTTTATAATGTTATCACCTAATTTATCTCCTTTAATATTTCATTCTAAATTTTCATGTAAATTTTATCTTTTTAGATGATATTAGTGATGTAAATAAAGCACAATAAAATAGTCATATATTTTTGGGTCATCCTATAGGTGATATATTTGACATGGACTCGGCAGGCCCACATGACTTTGGGTCGGCCCATGACCATGAATATATGAAAAACATAGTTTTAAACAAGAGTCTTGTTAACAAGTGCACTTGATGCACTAGTTAAAGAACTAAAAGTAAAAAAGAAAACAAAGTGCTGCATTAAAAAAAACACTTTTTTAATTTTTAAAATGTAGAATAGACAATTTTTAAGATATTATTTCTTTTTAAATTTTCTAAATGCACCAGGGACACTTGTTAGTATTTCTCTTTAAACAAATATGTTTTAAAAATACATGGATCAAACTAAAAAATCATATATAAACCCCTCTCTTATTCTCTTACTCAGTAATTGATTGTGAATTTGTGTGACTCTTAACACTTGTTCGTGTGAGAGGAGAGGTCTTGTGTGTATGTGTCAGAGAGAGCAAAGTGAGATAGAGACCAACACAATGTCATAATCGATGTTCTTGTCTTCTTTTTGTGTGTGTTCATAGCTTTTCCTCTTATATATATATATATAAAAGTGTAATTTGTTCAATCAAAATTTCACATCAAAGACAAAGTTTTAGTAAATACGACCTTACAAAGTCACTTTTATGCTTTAGGATGAAGAAATATTTTTTTGCGTTTTTTAAAAATAAACAATAATATTTCTTATGACTGATTTCCATGCAGGTGGTTGGTTCGTAGCATGATTCATATCACCATTCCACTTCTATGGACTTGGATTTCCTGCTGTTACAGCAGGACGCTGTAACAGTTCAGGACCGTCCGATCATACATGTGTGGCTGAGATTGTTTTCTCTGATTTTGTAACTTCTTTAATTTAAACCGTCTGATATATGATTAACGGTCACAATTTAAAACTGTGTGAAAACTATGTGTTTTATTGCAGCATGCAAACTCAATTCCCACTTCTATATACTTGGTTCAAAACTTGCATCAGATTATTGGCAAAGTATTATTTCTTGTTTTTAGTATAATTTAGTTTATAATTTAGGCAGACCAAAATAGGGTAGAGCACTGGTCGGGTTCGGGGCCGAAACATCAATAATAGATGAAATCGATCACACTAAATTAAGGCCCAATTCCGACGGTTCACTGGCTCGGTTTGATCGGGTTTGGGTTAGTCTGTTTGACGGGTTGAGCGGATGGGTTGAATCGATTATGTGAAGAGAAAGGAATTTGTTTTATTCTAAAGTTCAAACTTAGATTTTAACTTCAACATCTTTCAGCACGCGAAAAAAAACCAGTAAATAAAAACTTGAAAATTCGTAGCAGAAAGGAAAGGAAACAACAAAGTAGTGATTGAGAAGAGAAAACCCAAAATAGTAAGGAAAAATGAAATATATAAATGAAAATTCATGATAATCTAAGAGAGAAAGGTATGATATTTGTAGTTCTTTAATTTCATAGAAGACTGAAGAGAGGACGAAAATGATTTGATTTGGATTCCATAGGAAATAATTTTGATCTGGGTGAAAAATGATAGTTGGGTTTGATGTTGGAGATGGAGAGAGATACAAAAGAAGTTGGAAGCGTCGTTTCACACTTTTAGTTTCACTTTCAATCAGGGTTTGGAAGGATAGTAGTTGAAAATTGATATTTATATCTTGGGTATTAGACTAGATAATTGTTTGGGCTGGTACAATTTTGGGCCTAAATAGCTAGTCCCCTTATTATTTAGCAATTGGTCGAACGGATACGGTTACAATGATTTTGTTTTGGCCAAAACCGACCCCGACCACATTACAAAATTGTGTTGTCTCACCCGTTTAACCCATTCAAACCCGCCCGACTGCCAAAATTCAGAACCCGTTTTATCGGTTTCAGTTGGGTCCAGGTCCCCTGCTCAGCCCTACACCAAAATATTATATCTAAATCCTCCCTTGGTTATTGATTAAAAATTGAAATTTCAGTATTTAAATAATTATTATAATTATTAAAATATTATAATTAATTACTTAAATGTTGATTATACTTATTTGGTAAATTCTATTATAGTTAAATAATTGGTTTTTATTATTATTTTATATATATAAATTACAAAAATTGTTTTCTTTTTATATAAGTTAAAAAAACGTAATTAATTTTTAATATATCTTTACCATTTAAAAAATAAGAATTAATATGTATCAAGTTCTGTAGAATACATTATTTTTTTCAACCAAATTCTACTGTTGATTTTAATTTATTTTTTTATTTTTTTTAAGGAGTTGTTTTTAATTTATTATTACCTATAGTTATAATTTCAATATATTTATTATATATTTTTTAAATTATTTTCCATACCCAAAAGTTTTATTAGGTATCATACCCAACATCCAATCATTTTAGCCACAACACTTTTATTTTAAACATCTAATAAATTTACTTTTCTGGTTAATTTAGCCTCTCTTTTTTTTGAAAGACGGCTAATTTAGCCTTATCGTAGCAAATAATTATCCAATATTAATTTTTCGAAAGAATCCTATATTTTTTTAATAATGTAGGTTTACAGGCTATCACCTAAATTATTTGTTCACTTTTTCTAATTAGAGCCTATAATTTATAAGGGAATTCTAAATTATATTTTTTTAAAGAAATTATTAATATATATATATATGTGTGTGTGTGTATAATGATTGGTTCCGTTGAAATTCAATAAGTTGACGACATTATAATGGAAATAATTAATATTTGGGTTGTCATTTTAAGTCATTTATTTTTTCCCTAAAAAAGAAAAGTCATTTATTTTTTATTATTTGGTTGAGTTACCTTATTACAGGTGTGAAGTTCGCAACGTTGTTTACCAGACACTAATCACTGTTCGAGAACGTGTAACGCATATAATATGAATTCTCACCTCCAACCAAATTTATCTAAAGTAATTGTCAAAATTTTATATAAGTCATTTAATTAGTAGAATATTGGTTTTATTTTATATTATTTCATGAATGAAATAATATAAAATAAAACAAATATTTTACTAATTCATTATTTTTTGTCATTATACTCTTAATCACTATTAATGTCTATTTTTCAATTGTTGTAATTAATAGGATATTTACTTTAGCACCGGAAACAATAGTGTCTCTCATTTTTTTTAGGGAATATTGTCTCTCATTTTTAATAGTTGTTTTTGTCAAATAATTTTACAAGGAAAGAAAAGAACATAGAATGAAACAATAAATAATTAATTGTACTATATGGAAAATATTAATTATTTTTTGGTAAAAGAAATATTTTGGCTGTCACACGCTATCAACTAAATTAATTTTACTATATGACAATAAATAATCAATTAATAAACAAATATTAATTACATTGTATCAAAAAAAATTAATCCTACTATATGGAAAATATAATACATAGAAAGTTTTACAATTTAAATACTATATAGCCTAGTAATTTATGCATTTGTCTTTACAATCTTGCAAAATGATGTCACTCCCATCAGACCCAAACACTGTGCTCCTTTTCCAATTCTCACTCGATAATTCTTCAGAGATTGATGATGGTTTTGTCTTTGATATTCATCCTAGTTTGCTTGTGGATTGTCGTAAACTAATCATTGGTGAAAAGATCGGTGAAGGAGGATACTCTTTTGTATACAAAGGATGGTCGGTACATATTGCTTACTATGAGTTATTTTTATTAGTTTTACTTATGATTAGACTTTTTCATACTTGTGAGCATATCATTTTCGTGTAATGGTACACTATAAATACTTAACATGTTATATAACATAATTTATCATTTATCTGTTTGACCACATGTTATCAAACCACTCGGATCATGCTCTAGATATCTAGTCTTGTGTGTGAAGGGGTGTTAAGAGTCCTCATTGAAAGAGATAAGATCTGGAGAGAGAAAAAATGTTTATATGTGTCTCAAATAGCTGATAGCAGATGAATTGAGTATTAGTTGCTCAATAGATCTTGATTAGTTGTAATATTATCTTAAAATTTGAGTTGGATCTAAATTAACTCCTATATTATTGAGTTATGATAACTTATTTTTAGATCTTATTTCATTCATTGTATCTTAACACACACCCTCGTGCATATGATTGAAGATTTAGAGTTAACTCGAGTGATCTGATAACATATAGTTCATTCAATCTTGAATATTCTCTTATATTATCTTAGAGTTTGAGTTAGTTCTAATTAAACTTTTGCAAAACTGGATTATAACGCTAGGACTGTCCACCCCCACTTATAACATATAGCCACCTATCAGGTCATTGCAAGGAAACGCACGAGCTATGCTGCATATGTCCAATCATCAGCATAGTGGGATGTGTTAAGAGTTTATTGGATGATATAAGATCTAAAATTATGTTTATAAGTGTTAGATAATCCCCACCTACCATATCAATTTTGTAAGGATTGAATTAGATTAAACCTAAATTTTAAAATAGTATCATAATCTATCCAAGATCTATTGGGTCACCACTATTGTGATACAAAATAAAAAATCATTTTATTTTGTTAGTTATTTTTACAATATTAATTAAGTAATAATTATTTATAATAGGAATAAATAACTAATGGATTTTTTTTCTTATTATATCACTAATCATTATTAGGGGTGGCAAAAAAATTCATACCCACGGGTATCCATGGATAAAATCTGTCATGGATACGGGGCGGGTAGTTAAACAGGTATCCACGGGCAAAATAAATGGATATTTAACTACCCGTTACTTTATGAATACGGGCACGGATTTGATGATACCCATGCTCGCTGGTACCCGTTAATAAATTAAGTAAATTACTAAAATATCAAACGTGTATATAATAAATATATAAGAGTTTGGTGTCTAAAAACCCCTAATTTACTCATGTGTAGTGTACGATGCTCTTCTCTGTTATTTCTCTCAAGGATTATTTAAAAAACTTATAAAACAGAAACGAAGGAGTATATTATCTTATCGTTAAGGGTCTTTAGTTACCTGATGCTCGAGTTTCATACATTATTGCAATTTTAGTTTTAATACACATTGTTAACCCAAAAATGATTATTTCAGGTATGAAAATTGTCCTGTAGCTATTAAGGTTATACTCCCAGAAAAAACAAATGACGCTACAACAGAAGAATGTAAGGCCAGCTTTCAGAAGGAGGTGAACCTTTTATCTAGGATTCAACATGAAAATGTTATCAAGGTATTTTTTTTAAGTGGGTGTATAAATATATTTGTTCAAAACAAATTTACCAAAACATAATTAAGATAATATTAGTCAAAATATGAGGTGATTAATAATAATTTTTGCTTTACATTTTAAAGTTGATGATTTAAGTTTGTTACACAGTTTATTGGAGCCTCTGTGAAACCAATGATGATAATTACTGAACTTTTAGAAGGTGGTTCTCTTTATAAAAACATGAAGAGAATCCATCCAATAACTTTTAGTTTGGAACAATGTCTAAGCTATGCTCTTGATATTTCACAAGCAATGGAATATCTGCATGCAAATGGAATAATTCACCGTGATCTCAAGCCTGGTAATCCTTTTACTTATTTTTCTATTGATTTTTTATTCATGCATGTAATTTAATGAGATATTTTAGGTTCAAATGATATCTTATAACATAATGTTAAAGTATGTTTTGATTATGTTATTTGTAGATAATTTACTGCTTACCAAAAACAATGATCATGTTAAAGTTGCTGATCTTGGGTTAGCTAGAGAGAATATATGTGATCTTATGACTTCTGAAATCGGTACTTGCCGATATATGGCTCCTGAGGTGAATATATTAATTTACTAAATTATAATTTGTCAACTTTTCATATCAATACAGAATAATATACATAGTACATTTTATTATACTATATGTTTAATTAATTCTTCATATATATATGTGCATGAACTAGCTGACGGGCATAGATCTTCCAAGGGATGCAAAGATATGCTATGATCATAAGGCTGATGTGTACAGTTTTGCAATAACTCTTTGGTCTTTGATTAAAAATGAAACTCCATTTAAAGATAGGCGAGGCATCATAGCAGCATATTATGCAAGAAGGGTATGCAATTCATTACTTCGGACTAATTTCTATTATAGTTATAAATTTTTACTCCTTTTTATATGTTTCTTTACATGATCTTTTAATAGATTTCAATTGATGAATATGCTTTATAACATCAACATCTTAAGTATTAGAAATTTAGTATATAGATTTTGCAATATGTACCTAACTACAGTTAGGATTTTTTATTGATTTATTGAACCTATTTATTCACGTAGGCAAGTGTGAGAATGTTTGGGAGGGTCTTATTTTCAACTTATTTTCGTAAGCCCTTCAAGACATGCTTATAACTTATATGAAAACAATTTGACTCTTTTTATCTTTTGTCATAGAAATAGTTTTTATACTATAAGTGCTTTGAGTTGTTTACTCAAACATGGTCTTAACGCATGAAGTTGTTGATAATGGTTGCAGAACATCAGGCCAAGTTTGGCTGAATTTCCAGAAGAAATAATCACCCTGCTGGAATCCTGTTGGGATAAAAACCCAAAGCTCAGACCAGAATTCAAGGAAATCACTGAAATACTGATAAGGATTCTCTTTGATCTATACACAGCCAAGATTGATGCACTTGCCAGCATAAAACCGATCAGTACTGATCGTGTTGATTTCGAAATTGAAGAAGAAAGTCCAAATGCACAACATACTGCAGCTAGCTTAATGTCCACTGTTGAGAATGAGACTCTAAGACCCGACGAAGGAGCAGAAGCTGTTAACAGTCTCGCGTTGGATGAAAGTCGAGATCAATCTGGATCTCAAGCTGGGTCTGAGATTGGAACACATACACCATTCCATCACTTGGTTGAAAAGAAACCAAAAGAGAAAAGTAAGATCAAGCATTTATTTTCCTACTTTCTTGGTTGCGTTGCCTTTTGATAGGGCATTCCAGAATTCTACATACATCAAGTATGGATTGTTGGATTAGCTTTTAAAGGAATCATCCAAGGATTTGGCATTGTTGTCTTTGATGCAAGAGCATCAAAACTCAAGTTTATTTTTTATTTTCTTTTGTGGTTGATGCAAGAATATCAAACTCAAATTTATTTGTTATGGCAGAAAGAACTCAAGTTTTTATATTTATATATGTTTTGGTGAACTTTATATTTTTAATTTATTTATCGAGTGAGTCATTTTATAGGGTTACAAGATTTGAACTCAGTGCATGTCTCCTAAGAGGTCACTTAGTTGAGAGTTTATCTCTTCAATCTCGAGAAACTCTGTTCGAATCTCGACACCAAAAATTTGAACTCATTGTCCCTTGGAGATACAAGATACCACCTCATGCACTCTAAAAATAGATAGATAGTCTCCGAACGAACCTTATATAGGGTTTCAAGAGGGTCTCAATTCTTACTACCTAGCTACTACATAACTATTACTATAACTTAATTATTATTGTTTTTTTGAAATAATCAAAGTTCATTCCGGAGAAGAAAAAAAACATAAACGCTTAAATCACCAAAACGTCGAAACTAAAGAGAGGGCAATTTTGAATGTAAGCATGTACCAACTTTGTGGTACGATAATAATTAAGTAGAAATAATTTGATTAACTTCTTATAGCAAGTCAAACATAGTAGTAACTCAAAGAGTTTGGTTTAGTCGTAAAGAAAGATGTCTTTGATCCAGATGTTCCTAATACGAGCTCAAATATTGTTCCTGTATAGAGATAAATGTAAATCATTTTGTAAGTTTTCTTTGAGGTCGAATGACTTCTTTGTCTTGGACTAAGACACCATCCTTAAAATTTATTTCATAAAAAAAATGAGTAGACACCATGATATTGTTGTAAGTGTTTTAAATAAGGCGATATGATATTAACCTCATGGTATCATAATGAAAGATCGTAATTATTTTAGGTTTTATTATGTGAATGGTCTCTCTAGAAATGCCAAAGCAAGGAAGGAGCCACCATTACACACAGATTAGAACACAATCTTGACTTCATAAGATGACTTAAAGCATGATTGTCCTGTTGAATGATAACGGTATATTCAATCCTAAAATTAAGATACTATCAAACAAAGCTAAACACGCATCACTAGTAATATTGCACTTAAATATGTGAAAACAAACAATCATAGATACGGGTAACCACTTCAAGTGAGGCTCAAAATTACAAATTATAGAGAATTCCAGCTTTTTTATTTTACTTTACTTGAAATTATTGAACTTAGTTTCTAGTATTTTAAAATGCTTCATATAATACTTTGTATAGTTGAAAAATTACTCTGATTATCTTTGTTATACTAATTGCTCATTGCAATGATTTTCTGGTAGATAAAGTTGACATATTTTAAGTTAGTTTAATTAGCTTCTAATTAATTGTTTATTCAGTGTTAATCTTGGTATTGGAATGGAACTGTGGAATGCATCTTCTGCTAGTGTTGAAGCCACAAAAATTCGACACAATGATGATCACTTGATAAAAGTATGATTTCTACGTTTGTTGTTTGTAAAGTTATTCTAGATTAGGGGTAGCTAACATTGTTTGTCTTCCCGGTTGAAGCACTGATGTAGATACAAACGCAACACTAAAACTCACAAGTCAATATTGGTAATAATTTTAAATAAAAAAAATGTAAAAGTAAATCATGTAATCACATGTCAACGACGTGTCGAGGTTGGATATTGACATGTGTCAAATGTAAGACACGCCTTTGATATGAGATGTCGGTGCTACATGTGTACCCAGAATATACATATTCATTCTTTTGATACCCTGTACTTCCTGTAAAATGTTGCAAGTGCAAGTCTAGGCTGAGTGAAGTGATCCATATTTGTTTGATATTTGGAGGTTGTGAAGACATTGTATTATTGCATTTGACAATAAAATGGAGGTTGTGAAGACATTGTATTATTGCATTTGACAACAAAATGTATAGGCAAATGTTAGTAAGTTAATTTGTTTGTTTTCTTTCGGTTATTGGCTTAGTGACCAAATAAAAACACAGCAAGAGGAGAAATGTGGTGTCCAAGATTCCGCATAAAACGTCCGCACAGTCAAACCACTGGACTGTAACAAACTTTCGGATGCGTGTGAAGAGTTACAAGAGGGTGGAGAAACTGGGAAATGAGAATCAAACTTTGAGGGAAGAACTTCAGAGAGTATGTAAAGAATGTGAGAACCTTAACAATGTTTGCTGTCTACAGGATGAATTGAAACGGTTGTACAGGACAGAAACAGTTGCTAACATTGAATAATTCACACGCATACGCGTCATTTGTGAATCTGCATAATTTCAACTCAATTTATTTTTAGGAATTCTGACTCGTTTAATAGAACCTCGTATTATCCGTTGTATAAAATGTGCGAAGTCAAGTGTATTATAAGCATGAATCCGACTATGAACCATTCATTAAAAGTGAATCCATAAAATCAAACGAACATACAAAATTTTAAACCAAACATTAAAAGTGAATCTATAACATCAACAGCAAAGTTTAGAGACATGTGGAGTATTTAGTCTATGTATCATCAAGAATATAGACAGCTTCTAATCTATGCAAAAGCAGCAAATCTCAGAAAATTTATCTACCAGTATCCTATCCAGAGAAAGCTTCAATTTTTATTTTTTTTCCAGAGATAGATTTCAAAATTCAAGAAAATACTAATAGATGTAAGTCTAGTATCTGTTTTTTCAAGTCTAACAGGAACTGTTGGGGACAGCACTCATCAACTCGCGGAGTCTCAGTTCGCCGAACCTTTCTGGTTGATTAGCTACTGTTCTGGTCAGGCTCAGCATCGGACGGTGTGGCAGATTCATCAACTGGACTATGCTGCTGTGATCTATCTGATGCAGTAGGGGGGCTTCTCAACATTTTATCAGCTGGTTCATACAGATAAAGAAATTCAATTTACAGTTTAGTAACTTACATAATGGGAAAAAGCTATTGCTGAGCACAGAAACAGTGTTTCACCTGATTCGGTTATCTTTCCTACCATGATCTTGACTGACTGGATCTCTTTTTGATATGAGTTGACAAGTTTGATCTGCAAGTGTTTAGTCAAATTCCACTGTTAAATACACTTGTTCTTAAAAGATTATAAACGAACTCTGCATTTGAAAGAGGGGTCCGAGAAAGTTTCATTCTGCAAGCTCTTTTGATACTCAATATAAACAATTTACACGATCATTACTGGTTTTTTTTTTTTTTCATTGTTGATGGGAACACTAGATTTTTATTGCTGTAGTTTGCAAAAAAAATAAAACAGTATGGGACAAACCACTTCACAAGATGCAAGGCTTAAAACGCGATCAGCACTCTCTTGATGCTTCAACAAGAAGGGGCGAATGTGTTTCATGTATAACTGTTTTGCTCCCTGCTTGAATGCAAGAAGTTTGTTAGCAAAATAACAGAACAGAGTTGAGGCATTGAAGAGACAAATTTTCAACAATAGAACATGTTAAACCTAAACGATTAAATATAGTGTTGTAATTTTGTAAATGACAGCAACAAATCACTCTAGAAGACAATCCTAATTCTAAAAAATACACTTCCAGCAAATACATAAATGATTTTTAAGTGAATTATTTATTGAAGATTATTTAAACGAGTGGTGGCAAATGCCGCAAATCTCTTGCACACATGCATCGGACCCCCTCCCACCCCCCATCATACAAAATCGACAACCCATCATACAAATCGACAACCCATCACATAACCCCCCCCACCAAACGTCATTGTAAAGCCCCCAACCATATCCCCATCTCTCCTCATCTTCATTGCATGAGCACAGTTTTCTCAATATAAGGTTTATGCTTGGAAATCCATCAAGGTTCCAACTTCTGAATGTCACTTGTTTCACTCGAGTTTGGAAACGTGAGTGGAAAATAAAAGGGCAACAAATTGTGGTAGGGTCAAGGGGTAGCCGCGAAAACTGTGAGGTAGGAACTAAACTTCTACTTTCTTATCCAAGTGATGAGAGTTAGCTATTAGAGAAAGTGGTGATAGTGTGAGAGAAGACAGAGAGGGTGGATTTAGGGGAAGAGCAAATGCCCAGAGAGATGATTGGGGAATATTTAAACCCTGATCCTATATTTGCAGAAACCAAACATATATTTAACCTTTTAGATATACTTTGAAAAAAATAATCAATATATTGTAACTCAGTTCAACCAGTCTCATACTCACAGGTCAATGCGAGCTACTTGAGTTGATCCGTGAATAACTTTGCAAGTGATTCAACTCAATTTCGATAGCTACAGTTGTAAACTCATATGTTATACAAGTTTAACTTGGAAATTTGAGAACCATGTTTGTGAAAACAAGAAAATTGCAAGAGCATTGATATTCTGATAAAATGTTACTGAACTATAATAAGTTTGGAAGAAAACATAAATGGGTAAACTTTGAACCTTTCACAAGTACTAAAATTCAAACATTATTTTATTAAATTAGATTTGCAACCAGATATGTGCAGAGTAACGTCATATCAGATTTCTCTGCAAAAAATCCAAATGCAGCCTAATGTTTTAGCATCTTAGCTACCCTTTTTGTCTTCTAAATATTTCCCCATATAGCATTGTCTAAATCACGATGCTTGCAGTTTTACAGAAAGAAAAAGGCAAAGGAGAATGTAATAAAATCTATTTCAGTTACAGATGGCTCAAAACATCATTAAAGAATCAACCTAACTCTGAATGTTTATGAAACTCACATTGGTAGGTGGAAGTTGAAGCCAAACTAGAAATGCAAACTTGACGTGATAGTACATGGGAACCCTGAAAAATTAGGAAAAAGTAGTTTCGTTCAATTGCAAGTCACATAACCAATAAACCCGATGAAAAAATGCTATGAACCATACAAGAGATTGTTTTTTAGGGGATCAACCATATAAGAGATAGAATCTTGTTATCAAGAAGGTAGTGCATCATATATTCAGAAGAAAGAAAAAGATTGACTTTTGTAAATTAAAGTGGAACAGCACAATACAACCAACTTAAGTAAATTAAACTGGAACAAAACAATACAACCAACTTAAATGGATCAAACTATACCAAGAAATAAGCTTGTCCGTGAATACTTCAATGAGGCTGAATGAGCCGAATGCTGTAAAAATCAAAAGTGGAGAAAAATATATCATGATCATGATAAATATAATAGAATAAGGGTTGTATTTACACACAGTAACAGAGGTTGAATTAAATAATCACATTGGTAGGTGTGAACGTGTTCGAACTTATAACTTTGGGATCAGATATCAGAACAGAATGTGTTATTGGTTCCAGAAAACAGTTATCCTGAAGGATAGAAATTGCAGCTCAGTTTTGTGATGTGATTTTCATTGTTTGATAAATCAATGAGTTTATTAGACACATTTGGTTCCTTCATACTTCAATTACAACTGAAAGATGCTCAGGAAGAAATATTTATCAACAGCAAGTGACATGCAGTCTCCAGTATGGAGAACAGAATAATGCATAAAAATGGACGGAATATTAATTCCTATTAATCTCTTTGCGGGAAATGAAACATCTAGAACGAAGAAATAATGAACAGTCAAATATATGTAGAGACAGTGTTGTCAATCGCGGATCATGGAAAACAGCGTTTCATTCAAATTCTGCTATGCTACTGCGCTATAGCGATTATTTGACAACACTTTGTATTAAATAGTAAATCACGGAACAATAGCGATTTATTAAAATTCCACTACGCTACAGCTGCTATTTGACAATATTGTGTAGAGATTACTAATTTGATCAAGTCCCACTAAAATAAAAGCATCAACGTTATTCTAGCCTAAACAAGATTTTCATGAAACAGCTCCCCAATTGCATTGTGTTTGTCACCTTTTGAGCGTCATTGTCATGTCCAGTGTCTGTGTCCGTGCTTCATAGCATTAAGTCATTAGCAAAGTTTCTTTTTTTTCATCTATATATCAAACTCTATTTCGCAGCCGATAAGGGTTAATGAAATTCAAACCTGCCCAGTAGACAAGACACCTTTGTTGAGCATCTTGATTTTTACTTTCTATTGCCTTGAATGTAGAATACACAGGCAAACCAATTCCCACAGAACAACTACAAATAAAACAAAAAATAAGATATCACCAATTTAGCACTTAAAAAAAGCATTTTTAACATTAAAAACAACATAAAAATTATAAATGAAAAATGGGTTACCATGCTGTTCGAATTACAATGTGGGAACCAAGAGGACAAAGAAGTAAACGGAGTCCAACCTGCATCAAATAGTTCAGACATTAATCTAAACCCTAAATAACGTAATTAAGACTAAGAAGCTTTAAAATTGGGGAATTTGGTTGTGCCCTAGAAATTAAGCACCCGATCATAGTAATAGGAATATAAATCATGCTGAATTAAAATTCGAAAGCCTAATTGAAGAATAATTAATTAACAATGGTGAAAATATAAATAAAATTGAGAAAAAGGAGAAGAATGAATGGGAACCTCGCTTGCTATGTTTGATCCGAGGAGAGGGAGAGCCATTCTAAAGTTTCGAAACGCAGAGGATCATTGTCTTCTTCTTTTCCAATATTTATTGTTTTATTTATATTATCTTTTTTTTAGTATACGATGCAAAATTAAAGGTTTAAATTTTAGTGTGTAATTCATGTCCCACTCGATTAAAATCGATAAAAAAAAGTCTACTTTAATCCTCGGGTTTTTTGAAATAGAGTTTGGTCGGAATAACTAAAGTCAATAAAATAATTGTTCAATTTATGTATGGGTGAATGACTTTTTATTTAGTAAAGTTCATTCACCACTTGATTTCAATCGTTTATTTAAAAAACAATGTTGTTATGTAACAAAAAGAATCTTGTTATTTGACCGTCATATATAGACCTTAACCATCTTGCCTTTGCAGGTCTCGTGTTTTGGGATTATGGATCAGCAATATACTTAAAATGTATATTCATCCCTCATAATAGTAGACCCACAAGCTCATCACTAGAGTGTGTAACCCATGACCCAAACAAAAACTAAGGTGCATGACAGAGCTCGCACTTACTCGATCAAGAGTAATGGAAAACGAGAAGTATACCTAGTGTGGTAACAGTCATTCGAGTAAGTTGGTCATGATAAGGACACAATGAAGATACTTACATAGCTCACAACTCTAGGGGTGGACAAACACCCGCTACTAGCCCCAACCCGAGTGGCCAGGTACAAACAAAATCAAACTGGCTGGTTAAAAACGGGTTCGCATGTTGTCGGGTCAAAAACAAGTTGGTATGAATTATACTCGTCGGGTTTTATTATGATTGAATCGTCGGTGACCAACACGAACTATCCAATAACATAAAAAATAGCGTTTACCCCTCATATACACAATACAATGTGTTTAGTTGATTAGGGTTTCATATTTAAGCAATATTCGACAATACTTCTTTTTTCACCCATCAATATTGTTTCCCCTCACCAAAATTCGAACGTAATTTCAACGCATTCTCATTGTAAAAAATACCCATAAATGATCTTCCCTCCATGGCTCGGTTTAACCTTATGTGGATATGTCTTCTTTCCTTCTTGTTATCCCTTATTTTATCCTTCCTCGTTTCATTTTTTTCTTTTGTAACTAGAATAATAAAAAAGATTGAAGCTTTTTTATTGAAAAAATGAAGTTGTTCTTGAAAGCTTATGTCTAACTTTTTGGTTCTAAACCATGATAATCGATCAGTCGAACCGATGACCCGAACAAAACCAACTCATAAAATCTGAGCCCTTAGATTGGTTGAGTTTGGGTTGTGTGATCACACCCGCAGTGTGGGACAATTGGTGTTTTTAGACCCGAATCCACCCAACTTGACTCGTTGTCCACCCTTACCCACCTTAATATATAATCATAAATCATCTTTTAAATTAATAATTTAATAATTTTTTCAAATATATTCACATCACTAAGTTTCAATTAAAAATTAATACATAATATATTTATACAAAAAGGACAATCTAGTAATAATTATATATAAAATATACATGCAATTATAGTACCAACTTACGCTTATATGTCTCATATACAAATATAAAATTCATTATATGTGCAAAAAAGTGACAATGGTGTTTATAGAAAAGATAGAGAAAAAAACAATATATGTTAAAAATAATATTCAATCTTAAAGATCATGTAGAATAGATTCCAACATACGTATGAAAACAATAAGATGGATTAAACTCATGGATTCCTACCATTTCAGAAGTTTTTTTTTTTTGTTGAGCAAACCATTTCAGAAGTTATTTCCTTTCGTTTTCCTCTTTTTTCTAAATTTTTCATTCTTTTTCTCTTTCAGCCTTGTATCTTTTGTAACTGATATAGAAAAGATATAGGAGTCAAGAAACTCTAAACACCTCACTTATTTATCTTGAAGGTGAATTTTTAGTTACTATGTCAATTACATTAGTTTCTTTGTCATTCATTGTAGTCCTATCCGATTCGAAATATTAGTTTTTATAGTTAGTTACACGTAGAGAATATCAAATTCACACAAAAAAAAAAAAATTATAACAATTTGGTAGGTCTAACCATTCTTTCACATAGCATGTAGTCCAACCATTTTATCTAAATAGTTTAGAAGTCCAAAAAAGAAACTTTTTATTGGAACTTGTGTTTTAACCACACTGAAAATTTAAAATGAAACTTTTTCTACATAAAATTCATAAATTATTTCCTCTTTTGAATCCTTAACCATTGCCCTGAGAGTAATGGTTAGCAAGATCCTTTAACAAAATATTGATATAGCTAGTCAGGATCTGATATAGGTTAGACTATTGACCTCAACGGTTGGTCTGGCTTATTTTTGTTGGTATAGTCTGGGGTATGTCAAAAGCAATAATAGACAAATAAATTAAGACCATGCAAAAACAATGTTTTACATATGTCCATCCAAAATTTTAAGAAAATTGCTCTTTTTTCTTTTACAATTGTTCATTCCCTTAATTATGTCTATCATTAATTAATTCACGCTCGACTTTTTCAACGTGATTTAACTAATGTTGGACATTTTTCAATTTTACTTAACTCACATACGCACGTGAATAAACCAAAACAAATGGGAGAAGAGCAATTTTCAAATCTTAATTCATTGATAATGAGTCACAATGATGACATTAGTAGAACAACTTTCAACTATTTTAAGATAGAGGATTGAGAACCCTCCAGTTTAAGCTGATGATCTAAAGTGTTAAAAATAAAAGAGATAAAGGATTGAGTTTGATAAAAAAAATACTAACATAACAAAGAATATGCTATCATTTCATATAAAAATATATCGTACCACTAAAGATTAAAATACATTAATGAAGGTTAGATCTAACGTAACATGGTAAACAAAAGTTTAAATTGGGTTAGAAGATGTGTTCCTATTTAATCTTCGACAATGTTTTGAATAGATTAGAGAAAACCCACAAACAAAAACTCACAAATTTAAAAATATATTACTAAAAAAATTGGAGCTTATCTGAGTTATATTTTGAAATTCAGTTTCAAAATAAAAAGGGAAAACTCACTAATCTGACATAACATATTTCATACTGATCTCACTCACTCATTCTCATCCGTTTGGAATTCAGTTGCACACACACATATTGTACCTACCAAAGTGCCACCTGTTCAAGCTATTAACGTGTCCAAAAAACAAGACATGCAGCCTTAAAAAATGCTAGTCACCACCGCTCTATATATTAGACACATTTGCCAAGTGCAAAACCACTTCAATAGTTCTATCCAACTTTTCCACTTTCACTCTTTTGATAATGGAGACTCAAAAATCTTTCATAACTTCCAAATTTTCGTCCTTATTGATTTTCTTCCTTATTATCACTTCCTTGTGTGAATTAAATGCATTATCAAGTGATGAGCACGGTGTGAGAGCTCACAAGGGACCTGTGGTGGAGAGGGGTCAAAGGAAGACATTGTTTGAGACTGAATATGGAGAGATCTCTGCCACTGATGTCAAAGATGGACATAACAAACCACACTATCATATTGAGTTCTTTACATTGGAACCTAACTCTGTGTTTCTTCCTGTGCTTCTACATGCAGCTATGGTCTTTTATGTTCATACAGGTATCCTTGGAATTTATAAAATTATTTTAACCAAGGAAGTTTACTATAATACTTTGTTATTTCACTTGTTAAATATTTCAGCATATATAGTGTGATATGATTAAATGTTTATATATATTTATTCATTTATTGTAATTGTTTCTAGTCAATTCAGCAATCAGCAATCAGCAATGTCACATTACATTATCAAATGTAACTTTACATCACTGATAAAAATAACACGTCATAATCATATATGAAACTTGTTTAACTAGGACTAAAATGCTGGATTTAAAAATAGAGGACTGGTCCGTAAAGCCTAAGATCAAGATCACTATTCTTAGGCTAGACACCTTCACCTGAATTCAAATTCATGACCTCGCAAGGAGTCTAAGATCACTATTTTTAGGCTAGACACCTTTACCTGAGTTCGAATTCAGGACCTTGCGAGGACTAGTCCTTAAAACTATTCTTAGGCTAGACACCTTTGCCTGAGTTCGATTTCAGGACCTTGCAGTTGTGCAATTGTGTGTGTGAGTTGTGTGTTTCATGCAGTCTTTATCACTTCATGTAAGACAACAAAAAACGAAGGACTAAGGGACACGATGTTTTGGATTTTTTTTGAAAAAAAATATATTTTTTAACTAAAAAAGCACCTTTTTATTTTATTTTATTTTTGTAGTTCCTTCAAAAAAAATTCTAGTGTTTGTTTTAGATTTTAAAAAAATTCATTTTGTTAAAGAAATCATTTTTAGCCTCAACTTGAACTTGAAAAGCTATTTCAAGTAGCTTTTCCAAAAACAAAATTTCTTTCTAAAATACAAAGAACTTAAGTGTAAGTTGTTCAAATTTAAAAAAAATAATTTTTATGATAGTAAGCAAGCAGAACTAACCTTAGATTATATCTCTAAAAAAATCTAGATTTTTTAACTGAAAATCTATTTTTTTAAAAGCTGGAAAAAAAACGCACCCTAAAATACGGGTTCCCTTGAGAGATTACTCCTAATTTTGAGTACTGTTGACACTTCATAGTCATTAAACTCTTATTATCTCTATTGACTTTCAACCAAAAATCTCAAAAAAAATAATTATTACATGTTAGTTCCTATCAATTGTTTTTATAAAACTTATGCTACCATTTATTATTGAATTCCTTTTCGCACTCTCTCTCAAAAACAAATTAATTTTTATACTCATACAACTTAACGGGGTTTCAGGCAGTGGAAAATTGAGTTGGGCAAATGAAGATGGTACTAGCACAATCGATATACGTGAAGGAGATGTAGCAAGCCTCACAGAAGGATCTGTTTTCTATATACACAACAACTTGGATGCACAAAGGAAGAAACTAAGGATTTATGCAATGTTTACCAATACTGATGACAGCACTTTTGTAAGCTTCTTGCTTGTGTATTATTTTCTTAAATTGAAGTTTCAAAGCCTTGTTTTTTTCAATTGTTTATGTTAATGAAAAATGCAGGATCCATCAATTGGTGCTTACTCAAGAATCAATGAACTAGTCAAAGGTTTTGATAAGAAAATCATCCAAGCAGCTTTTAAGGTATATAATATGTACATTCACAATGTGAAACAATAAATGTATATTTGGTTCCATTTTGAGACAAAATTGTTTTTAGAGTGATTTTGACATTTTTGGATATTCTCGAGTAAAATTAAATTTATTTTGTTCTAACTTGAAGTTAAAATTTGGAAATTTTGTATCTACAATTGATTTTCGTCTTTAATATATTGTTTAACACTTCAACACACTTGTACATTTATTCGAAGATAAATTACATAACATCATTCAATTCACTTTTAGCAAAAATCAAAATTAATTGTACAAAATGAGTTCGTTTAAAATTAATTTCCATCATTGGAGAACTAAATACACGCTAAATATCTTGTGCTCATAAATAGCAAAATTAAACTTTTTTTTTTTTAATCCTTAACCAGTGTCTGAGGGCAATTAGCACGACCCTTTTAATAATAGTAAAATGTCTTTTGATGCAAATATATAGTTATAGTAGTGTGAACAAAATCTAAACCTTGATTATTTCTTTTGAAGGTGCCGGAAGATTTGATCGAAGCAATCACAAACAAGACTGAGACACCAGCTATAGTGCATGCAGTTTCAGAGAAGAAACATAGCACTGTCTTGGAATTGGAGGCTTCATTTCTTAAATACTTTACAGGCATCGAATACAACTCCGAGAAGCTGAAAACATACAACATCTTTGACAGTGACCATGACTTCGAAAATTGTTATGGTTGGACCTCAACAGTCACCAAAAAGCAACTAAAACGATTGAAGAGTAACAACATTGGATTTCTCATGGTGAATTTGACCAGGGTCAGTGACCATATCATAACTTCATTATTAGTTAAAAGTTATAACTTTATAATGTATTGTATGTTTGTTGTATATGTTTATAATAAAGTTATATTAATATAAATTTGTTTTGTGAAAGGCATCAATGTTGGGGCCACATTGGAATCCATTGGCAACAGAAGTAGCAGTGGTGTTGGAAGGGGAAGGAATGGTACGAGTGGTATGTGGAAGCAACAATGATGATGAATGCAAAAACAAGAGGTTTAGAGTTCAGCAAGGAGATGTTTTTGTGGTGCCTAGGTTTCATCCAATGGCTCAAATGTCATTTGTTAATCAGCCACTTGTTTTTATGGGATTCAGCACTGCTGCAAAGAAAAATCATCCTCAGTTTTTGGCTGGTAAAGAATCGGTGCTACAAATTCTGGACAGAGAGATAGTTGCTGCCTCTTTAGGTGTAAGCAATACAACGGTCGACAAGCTTTTGGAGAAACCGGATGATTCGATCATTTTCGAGTGTAATTCTTGTGCGGAGGAAGAGGAAAGGTTGATGGAGGAAGAAAAGGAGAAGGAAAAGGAGGGGGAAGAGGAAGGTGAAAAGAGAGAGAAAGAAAGGGAGAGGGAAAGAGAGAGAGAAAGAGAAGAAGAGGAGGAAGTTAGAAGAAGGGAGGAAGAAAGGAAAAGAGAGGAAGAAGCAGCTAGAAGACAACAAGAAGAGAGGGAAAGGAGGAGAAGAGAGGAGGAGGCAAGGAGGGAGCAAGAAGAAAAGGAGAGAGAGAAGGAAGGTGAGAGAGAAAAGGAAAGAGAAGAAGAAGAAGAAGAAGAAGAAGCAGAGAGGGAGGAAGCAGCAGCTAGAAGGCAACGAGAGGAAAGGGAGAGGGAAGAAAAGGAAGCTAGAAGGCAACAAGAGAAAAGGGAAAGGAAAGAGGAGGAAGCTAGGAGAGAAAGGGAGAGGGAAGAAGAGGAAGCTAGGAGAGAAATGGAAAGGGAAAGGAAAAGAAGAGAAGAGGAAGTAGAGAGGGAGAAAGAAAGGAAAAGGCAAGAGGCAGAGAGTGAGGAAGAAGCAGCTAGAAGGCAACAAGAGGAGAGGGAAAGAAAACGAGAAGAGAGGGAAGCTAGGAGAAGAAAAGAAAGAGGGCAAGAAGGGAGAAGTAAAGAAGAAGCAGCAGAGGGGGAGGAAG
>Ga0315914_1002163_pt1 | contig 30105 bp, 29 predicted proteins | sample MpolenodulesMG_FD_203920 | JGI IMG/M metagenome (GOLD analysis project Ga0315914, IMG submission 203920) | Medicago polymorpha root nodule microbial communities from Los Angeles, California, United States - elongated nodules | ecosystem: Host-associated > Plants > Roots > Nodule | place: USA...
TGATGAATTTGCTTGGGATTATGTAAGAATCCCGATTTTTGTTGGATTATGGTTATGGTATGGATTATGAAATTTGAATGGAATATGTTATGTATGGATCTTTAAAAGTTGAATTTTGCAGGTAATTAAAAGTTGAATTTTTCTTTGTACCAAAAAAAAATCAAAAATCCATGGGTACCCGCGGATATCCATGGGTCTCTAAATACCCGTGGATTACCCGTATAGAGATACCCGCACGGATATGGGGACAGGTACGGGTACCATATTTATCCAATGGGGCGGGGACGAATATCATACTACCCGTACCCGCGGATACCCATTGACATCCCTAGTTTTACCGTACACAAGGTGTGAGTTTATTTACCATAGACAAGCCGTCCATAAAAAGGCTAGGGTAGTGGGGAGGCAGAGGCATCTAAGTGGTCAGCCTAGCATTGGGACAGCCGAGGGTGATGTCATTCAAGGGACAAAGGAGGGAGGTTGGGGTGGATTTAAGTGAGGAGTATGTCAATGGGGAGGGTTTAGGGTGGAGAGAGATGGAGTGGCGGGGGTGACAGGGGTGGAGGCTACGAAAATGGGGCGGTTGTGTATCGGCATCCCGTTTTCACATTGTATATATTAGTCGCCCCAGACTGATGGAAAAAGAAAGGATTAAATACGTTTTTAGTTCTTATAAAATATCATCCTATCAAGTTTGGTCTCATACAAAAAATTTCATCTATGTTTAGCCCCTCATTAGTGATTCAATTAATCCAAAATAAAATAGATCCCCCTAAGCTGCACCATTGTTTTTGGGTTTCTGTGGCCTAAGCCTCTTTGCTATGCTGTTTGAGGATAGTGTATTGATCTCATGTTAAGTTCAAAGGAGCTATCTCCTCTAGTTTTAATCATTTGTTGGGGAAATGTGCAATTTCAAGTAGTGTGGTTGAAAAGACACATTAGGGGATTTCCTTATATTGTTACTAATTTTAAGACTAATGGTATTGGTGAGTATTGTTTGGTAGTACATTTTAATCCTTATAATATAAGTTCCTTTTACCATTTTTACATATATTACGAAAAGTAGGTGTTGAGATAAAATTTATTACGCATATCTCAAAAGTAGGTAATGCATTTAGTGTGTCTATTTCGTGTATAAATGTTCCTAAAATATCATTGTGTGTGAATGTGTTTAACTTTGACTTCTCATCTCCAATGACAAATTACTAGTATCAATAAGGATACATTTGAAAAATTAAAATAATTGCATATAGTAATTTGAAATGAGATTTATATTCAGGGACAAAATTGTTTCCAAAGGAAGCTTATATATAGCGATAGAGGTAGTATTGTTTATGAATCTCTTATTTGCATGTCAATGTTGTATTTTAAGGTCAACTTTTCATGACAAAGCTAATATGAGCTTTGTTGCTCATTTTCTGCTGTCATTTCAGTTTCTGGTTGCAATGATTCATACCTCAACAACAGAAACAGTATAGTAGAACCTGAACCCGGTAGATGCCGAAGAACAGACGGTAAGAAGTGGCGATGCAAGAGCGCGGTTCTTCCAGGTCAGAAGTATTGTGCAACTCATATGCATAGAGGTGCTAAAAGGCGTTTTACAAACCTCGAATCTCCTCCTGCCACCACTGTCATTACTACAACTACTGATATTAGTTCAGCTGTTACCATTGCTCGGATGCCCGACCCTTCATCCCCAACTGACATCCAGAAAGCGAATTGTTGGTCTCCGAGCACAAAGCTTTCAATGTCGGTTCAAGAAAGTGCGACCTTTGTTGATTGTAATGATAAAAGTGTTAGCAGCGGTGACACGGATGATACTAGTACCACCATCACTGACACCATGAATGAGTGTAGCTATCTTTCTTTCTAAGTAGTTGTGTTTAAATTCTTGTAACATGTTTGGTGTTTATATATGAATGAACTTTGTTAACCTATCTGTGAACTGAGATCAGTTTTGTGTGTAAATGTGTAATGGTCTGACACATTATCTACATGTGTTCATGAAGAATATATGAATCAAATTTTCTAAGTTGCATTTTAGGTTTTTTGATGTGAAAACCAACCAATGTGCACAGATTTTAGGCCTTTCAAAAGGAAGGAAAATAAAAAAAATCAATGGCTTCGCCCAGGCTCGAACTGGGGACCTTCAGTGTGTTAGACTGACGTGATAACCAACTACACCACGAAACCATTTTTGACGATTTTCTCGTTGCATTGTATTTGTCTTTTAATATTTGGCCTAAATAGGAGTTCATTGCTTACTGCATCATATTTAATTATTTATTTCTATTTAGGAATTATACAGGGACATCCATAGAATAGAATATTACAGACAATTAGAAGTTTTATCATTATTTGACAGTTTAATAAATAACATATTTCAGTTTTGGAATATTCCCACTCCAACTGTTCAACTTGTCTTATCTCAGAACAACAGAAAAAATAGAACTGAAATAATAAAGATCATTTTTATTTCACATCCACCAGATATATATACTCTCTAGTCATTATTATAAACAATACAATTATTTTTTAGATTTATTGAAAAGAAGATGTATCAGATCTATATTATAGATAAGATACATAAGTTTTTTAATGAATTTAAAAAGTGTTTTTTTGTTTATAATAGTAATCAAAGGAAGTATAATAGTTAAATTTACTCACGCGACCACTTAATTTATGAAATCAATCCCTATTTTAGACAATAATTTATAAAATTATTAAATCACATCATATATCATTGCTTGTGGAAAAAATGACTTCAACAATATTTAATAGATCACATTGCACATTTAGAAATAAACTAATTTCTTCAAAGTTTTTGCATAAATTTGTAATAAACCAATATTTAAAACACTCATTGAGTAATCGTAGTCTAAATTCGATTTTATTTTACAATCATATAAAAATAAGAGCTGTGTTATTTGACACACAAATTTATAATTAATTATGTTCAAAATATGGATAATGAATATAACAATGTGTTACAGCTCACAACAATTTCAACTTTTTGATGTTCAAATAAATATACATACTCATCACCATGTTTAATCAAATATTTTAATTGTGCTAATTTGTTGTCAAGTTTAATCATTTCAACAATTAAATATCTCCTTTTCATCTAGTCTATAACACTTTCTAAATTTGCATTAATTAAACTTTACTTAAAAAAATTAATCCTGAAATTCATGTTTTATTTTTTAGAGAAATGAGTTGAATCATATGGTGATTAACTTTGCCATTTGTCTAAGCTAAAGAAACATGAATTCACCTAACCATAAATTTCTCAAAGTTTCAAATTTTGACTAAGCAACAACCACAGAAGCGATAGCGGTAAATAACGAGTTAGTTATAATTCACAAAATTCCAATTCTACCCTCCTTCTCGCGCCTAATTCGTTTTCCCTCTCAAACTCTCACATTCACTCACCATCTCTCTCTCTCTCTCTCCCCCTCTCTCTCTCTCATCAAATCTTCTCTTGTACGAACGTGAATCGACGCTTGATTCTCCTCAACAAAGGTATCCATTTCACGTTTTCAACCATTTTCTTCTCACTGTGTTTAATTTCTCTTTGAATGCATGAAATGCACGCGTTTTTTTTTATGCGGTAAAGCTTTTCTGTTGCTTTGATCATGAAAATTCTCAAAATGCGAGTGTCGATTTGATTTTGTGATTTCGAACTAGATTGAAGATTTTTTCACAAAACAAAATTTAAGCGAGATTTTTTTTTTGAGTTTGAATAAATATATACATCAATGTAATGTTCCTCTTTTACTGCAATTTGATTTGATGTATTTATTTATGGTTAATGCAGTCAGAGCCACTTCTGATGGAAGGTGTGTCTGGTGTCTGACACCGACACATATGATTAGATTCAATTTAGCGAGTTTTTGTCGTTGAGAATTTTAACAAATACTGTAACTTGATTTGATGTTTTCATGGTTAATATAGTTAATCACCTTGCGAAGTAAAATAGTTGTAAACTAGCAATTTATTCCCTATAATATCAGTCTCTCCAATTTGGTCCTTAAACTATATGAAATTCGTTAATTTAGTCCCTAAAGTATATATAAATCCATCACTTTAGTACCTAACATCTTAATAGTATGGAGTAAATTTACGGATTTTATATAGTTTAGGGACTTACTTATTATATTTACAGAGTTAGGGACTAAATTGAAGTGAGAGTGATAGTTTAGGGACTGAATCAATGGTTTATTCTAATTCTTTTGAAAATAATTATGATATCAGTAATTTATTTGGTTTTGAAGTAATGGAGAAATTGTTGATTTTGTTACATGTAGGTGGATTGAGGATTTCGTTATGAATGAATATTTGTTTACTTTCTTGGAAATTGTATAATGGAAGAAGAGGAAAAACCAAAAGAGGTAAAAATATCTGGTGATGCATTGGATAATAAAGACGTGATAGATAGTGCTGGAGATCAATTAGATGAGAGTCATCAGAAGGAAAATGTAAATGATGGTAGTGGCATTGAGGATGAACAGGCTGATAAAATTGAGTCGGCAAAAACAGTTACGGACGGCAACCGGTTTGACCAAGTATCGTTGAAAGATCAAGAGAAGAACAATGAGAATGTGGAGTCAATCCACTCTCTTGGTTCAGATAATGTACAAGACTCCATTGGTGGAAATGAAGAGGAATTTCAAATTTCATCTGGGATGTACTCACCAGAGAGTAATACTTCGCCAGTTCCCGCAATGCAACATGATCATATTTCATACAGCCCTGGGTCAGGGGGACATTTTGGTGTTGGTTTTGGTTCAACTGGTTATTCTCCACAAACACCTAAGCAAAAAAATGCTATGCCAAATACGTCAGCGGAATTGCTGCATTTAGTTGATTCTGCAATCATGGGGAAACCCGAAGGTATGGAGAAACTGAAGAATATTGCAAGTGGTGTAGAAATTTTGGGGAGTGGTGAAGAAATGGAGAGTGTGTCTTTCTTAATCGTAGACTCACTTCTTGCAACAATGGGTGGTGTTGAATGTTTTTCAGAGGACGGTGATAATAATCCTCCTAGTGTAATGCTAAACTCCCGTGCAGCGACTGTAGCAGGTGAACTTATTCCCTGGCTACCTTATGTAGGTGATACTGATGTTGCCATGTCACCAAGGACACGAATGGTAAGGGGACTACTTGCCATATTACGAGCTTGTACAAGAAACAGGGCAATGTGCTCAACGGCTGGTCTGTTAAGTGTACTGTTAAGAACAGCAGACAAAATATTTACCGTGGATGTTGGCTTAAATGGGCAAATTAGATGGGATGGAACTCCTTTGTGCCGATGCATACAATACTTGGCTGGGCATTCTCTTAGTGTTAGTGATCTTCGTAGATGGTTTCAAGTCATTACAAGAACACTTACCACAATTTGGGCTCCGCGCTTAATGCTTTCTATGGAGAAGGCAATAAATGAAAAGGAGTCAATGGGGCCTGCTTGCACTTTTGAGCTTGATGGTGAAAGTTCGGGTTTGCTTGGTCCAGGTGAGAGTCGCTGGCCATTTATGGACGGGTATGCATTTGCAACTTGGGTCTACATTGAATCATTTGTTGATGCATTAAGTACAGCTACAGTTGCTGCTGCAATTGCTGCAGCTGCATCAGCCAAGTCAGGTAAAGCATCTGCTGTGTCAGCTGCTGCAGCAGCTAGTGCACTTGCTGGTGAAGGCACAGAACACATGCCACGGTTATTCAGTTTTTTATCTTCTGATAATCTGGGTATAGAGGCTTATTTTCACGCTCAATTTTTGGTTGTCGAAATTGGTAGTGGAAAGGGAAAGAGATCTGCGTTGCATTTTACTTATGCATTCAAACCACAGTGTTGGTACTTTATTGGTCTTGAGCATATAGGCAACCATGGAGCTATGGGGAAAGCAGAAAATGAAGTTAGATTATATGTAGATGGATCTCTATATGAAACTCGTCCTTTTGAGTTCCCTAAAATTTCCAAACCCCTTTCATTTTGCTGCATAGGAACTAACCCTCCTCCCACCATGGCTGGTTTGCAACGCCGTCGTCGTCAGTGCCCTTTGTTTGCTGAGATGGGCCCTGTTTATATCTTCAAGGAACCAATTGGTCAGGAAAGGATGGCGCGCTTGGCTTCTAGAGGAGGGGATATAGTGCCTTCTTTTGGCAATGCAGCAGGGCAACCATGGCTTGCATCGAATGCCCAAATGCAGAACAAGGCAGAGGAAAGTGCTCTATTAGATGCAGAAATTGGAGGGTTCATACACCTACTCTATCATCCTAGTTTGCTTAGCGGTCGTTTCTGTCCAGATGCTTCACCTTCTGGTGCCGCAGGTCAGATAATTTATGGGTATTGGTTTTATAAGTATAGATAAATTTTTATGCTACTGATTGGTCTGTGTTAATTTTGTATAAATAATCTTCCAAAAGTTTTGTTTGTAGATTTATATGACGCTACTAGAACTTCTTTATACAACTTTTTGGGTTGTAATGTAGTCATCTAGTGCTTATGGTATCAAATGTTACATGCAGCCTACCTCACCAAATGAGAAAAGGCTTGATTGTTCTTTGTTGTTGTTGGGTTGGAATGTTTTTAAGTTCCTCAAGGGCTGTCCTTTGGATACTTTCCAGTGCAATTCTTCTTTTCTGTTCTCTGTGTATACTGCAACCTTCTTGTTAATTTAACAATATATAACTAACAAGTATTTGGGTTTTGTGAATCACATATGGAGTTAAGACTTGGAATTGAGTTAGTTGTCCATGCATTGACGAATGTGTTGAATTTATGGTTTAAGTATAAAAATGGGTAGTTAATGTTTCTAATATAGTTTCTTTATGGAAGGCTGTATAACTTCATCTTTATGCAGAGAACAATGGCTATGGAAATGGAAAATGTTTGTAATGAATATTAATTGAACTGACAATTAAGTAGAAGCTAGGTTGTCAAACTCTTTCTAGGTAAACTCGTGGAGCAAAGGTAAACTCGATTTATATCCATTGCCATATATACTCATATAATACCATGGAGACAATACTAATTAAGCATTTCAACACAATAATAAATCAAATTATTAAATCACCACAATTGCTATAATAAAATTGAAACAAATACAAAACCCGTGCAACAGATTGAAATAGAGTTAGGAAAACTCAAGAATGAGATGCTTTATTTACAGTCTGTGAAATGTGAATACAAGTAGGAGGTAGTAGTAGGAACCTTGATTTGTAATGGCAAATTTTGAAAATGGGGAGGCTTACCCAGAGCAACACTGAATTACAAGATCTATAACACCATCATTAGATTGTGCAACCTTTATCCCTAAGAAATATCGAAGGTTGCCAATATCTTTTTCTGAAAGATGACCATGATCAGCCAGCAACATGGTCACTCTCTGTAACGACAATACTGTCAACATACACAACCAAGTATATATAACATGTGGCTGAATGTTGACAGAAAACGAGTGTGATATGTTTCACTTCAAATCATACCAAATTGCCGTGCAACATTGCTAAATCTACTAAACCATGGTCTAGGAGATTGTTTAAGGTGATATAGAGATTTTCATAGATTACATACTAGCTCTAAAGAATCCGTCTGAGAAAAAAGTACATTAGGTTGCTCCATATAAACTTCTTCACCAAGATCACTATTGAAGAAAACATGATTAATATCATGTTGGTGAAGAGGCCAGTGGAAAATAACAACCATGGACGAGAACAATCGAGCAAATACCATTGTTGATACCGGGGAAAAAGTGTCTCCATAATCCAAGCCGAATACCTGGATATCATCTTTAGCTACTAGCCTTGCCTTAAGTAGATCAACATGACCATCAGGACCAACTTTAATTTTAAATCCTTTGAATTCCAGCAACTGACTTCTGTATAGGAAGGGGAACAAGATTCTAAGTCCTATGGCTTTGAAGTGCAGACATTACTTCTACCATAGTCTGTCTCCCCCCGGGATGAGAAAGAGCTTCACCTGCAGTCTTAGGAATAGACACAAATGACAAGGAAGAAAGCTAAGAAAATGCATAGGTGACAGATCATGATAATAACTCAAATCAACATGATTAGGAGAAGAATTGCAATTAGACTGTATACCTTTTCTGAATGCAATAAGAAGATCTAGTCTAGACGTTTGGATTGAAGCAGGCGGTGAATTTGGAGGGGTGGCGATAGGTGCTGGAGATGGAGGCACTACAGATGGAGGTTTCCGGCGATGATAGACCTGGAAAGGGTGAGGAAGAGAAGGATTCTCTTGAACCTGTGGCATGACTGATAGAGTGTACTCAGTTGGGACAGGATGAAGAAGTCCAAAGATAGGCAAAGACTCATACGTCACATCAGCCGAGACTATATACTTGCACAAACTAGGGGAATAGCAACAATAACTCAGGGATGTCCCAACAAACCTAGACGCCTAAATTGAAATTTGAAATGAGGTTCTTTAAAAAACTAACGAACAAAATTGAAGGCCTTTTAAGCCTTATCAATTTTTTTACAGTATTAAACAAAACAAAAATAACTATCAAATGCAATCACAAGATTGATTCAATTTTTAGTAAATCAATTAGTAGCTAAAATGATGAGGAAAATGTATACTATGAGACCTAAACTAATTAATAAAATTAATTAAATTAAAAAATGTGAGGTCTAAAATAAATTTGAGATCTAAAAAGATTAGAGGAATCTTATGCCCTCCTCTCTAGGGAAATCTATAATTGGTTGTTAATGGGTATTTACAATCAAGGTAGACCCAAATGGTCAGATTGATCATGTGGCTAAAGGTTATGCTCAGATTTTTGGTCTGTTGTGTGAGTAATTTGGTGGGTAGCTCGAATGGTTTTGCTCTGATATGATATTAGATTTTTATATTGAACCTAACTCATCCTTTCAAATCGACTTTTAAGGTGAGGAATTTCACTCAATGTGAGACTTGACTTTTTCCAATACTCTTAATATTCCAAATTCAAACTGATTCCATGACAAATGTTGGTTCTCTTCATCTCTTGTCAATGTTTAATTACGACACCACTAATTATTTGTTGGATCACAGATGACCTGATCTTGGAAACTATTTACGTGAGAAATATGTCAGTATTTAAGCTACAACCTCAACTTTGTTAAATGATTACTTTATATTTACCACCAAATCACAATTAAATTTCTTTTATGCATCACAGTTTAAAAATATGTTGCATTATTGTCCATTCACGTTATGGTTTCTTTATTATGATTCAGGAATGCTTCGACGTCCTGCTGAGGTTCTTGGGCCAGTCCATGTTGCTACACGAATGCGACCTGTGGATGCCTTGTGGGCTGTGGCTTATGGTGGCCCATTGTCTTTGCTTCCCTTAGCAATAAGTAATATACAAGAGGACACTCTTGAACCACATCAAGGGAATTTTTCTGTGTCAGTGGCGACTACATCTCTCGCTGCTCCAATATTTCGAATTATATCCACAGCTATTCAATATCCGAAGAACAGTGAGGAGTTGGGTCGTTGTAGAGGGCCTGAAGTTATTTCTAAGGTTCTAAATTATCTTCTCCAAACTCTATCTTCACTTGGAATTGGAAGAGATGATGGTGTAGGTGATGAAGAACTTGTTGCAGCAGTTGTCTTACTTTGTCAATCTCAGAAAATCAACCACACGCTGAAAGTGCAGCTCTTCACCACACTGCTGCTTGATATAAAATTTTGGAGTTTATGTAGTTACGGAATACAAAAGAAGCTTCTATCATCACTTGCTGACATGGTTTTCACCGAGTCTGCAGTGATGCGAGATGCCAATGCCATTCAGATGCTTCTTGATGGCTGCAGAAGATGTTACTGGACTGTTCCTGAAAAGGATTCAGGAAATACCGTTCCTCTAACTGTAGGAAGAAGACCAGTAGGTGAAGTCAATGCTTTGGTTGACGAGCTCTTGGTGGTGATTGAACTTCTAATAGTAGCAGCATCTCCTTCATTGGTCTCCGATGATGTCCGATGTTTACTTCGGTTCATGGTTGACTGTCCACAACCTGGTCAGGTATGTAGTAAGATAGGATGCTTATATTCTCTGTGTGTGTGGCATCCAAAAGTAATTCTCAGGAAGGATGCTATCATAAAGTACATAGATACACACAATTCTTAAGGACATGTTTTTAATAATAGAATATTCATGTATAATGCTTCTGTGGTTCTTATGTGGCCTCAAATTGCTTGGTAACTTTTTGCTTTATGTTATCAATTTGAATTTTCACATTAGGAAAGGTTATTATTTTTTAGTCCAGAATATTTTATTTACAAATAAAAGACACATCCTGCTTCTCTCTGATGTCCAGTTAGTTGTTTTTGTAGAAAATTCCTTGTGTTGTGAGGTTATTCGGAGGCTACAGGCTCTGAATGTTCATTTCTTCTTTACATTGGGAGTCATATTTTATTTCCTGTTTTCTTGTGTTTAAGGATTGCTTATACTTTTATTCAACATACTTCCTCATTTTCTTTTTGATTGTGCATTTTTACAAGAATTTTGTTTCTATTTATTATCTTTTTTGAAGTTCAATGCAACAACAGCTATTCTTTTGTCTATAATAACCTAAGTGTTTATTGCATAGAGAGAAATAAGTGGAATAAAATAATTCTCATGTTTAGTGGTTTATTTCAAAATTAGAAAAATGTAAGATGAACATAGAGTGCTTTTTATCCATTTTTTGAAAACACTATCACTTATCTATTATCTAAAGACAATTTTACTCATTATTTACTACATTTTCTAGATTTCTAGGGTATTGCATCTCTTCTACAGGTTGGTTGTTCAGCCAAATACATCTAGAGTTGACACATTTGTAGAAGCATTCCTAGCATGTGGTGGGATAGAAACTCTTCTTGTTCTTCTCCAAAGGGAGGCTAAAGCTGGAGAAATTGCTGTCCAGGAATCAGTTTCAAAATTTCCTGGACTTCAACAGAATGAAACTGATGTTAGCTGTGAGTTCGTACAAACATTCCAGGATGATGAAAGGTCAGATGTGAAAAGTGAATCCATTTTACAAGACAATGATCAAGGTTCTGAATCCTTTGATAGTGGCAGCAACCTTGATCCTGGTTCTCCTGATGTGAATATGGAACGAATGACATCTGCCTCTGAAATTCATATTAAGAATTTGGGAGGCATTAGTCTTTCCATCAGTGCTGACAGTGCTAGAAAAAATGTTTATAATGTAGATAAAAGTGATGGCATAGTTGTTGGGATCATACGTCTCTTAGGGGCTTTAGTAGTTTCTGGGCATTTGAAGTTTGGCTCTCATGCTGTTCCTGATACAACAAGCAACCTTTTGGGCGTTGGATTGCAAGATGGAGGTCGTACAATGTTCGATGATAAGGTTTCTCTTCTTCTTTTTTCCTTACAGAAGGCTTTCCAAGCTGCACCCAACAGGCTAATGACTAACAATACTTATACGGCTTTATTGGCTGCTTCGGTATGATTAGTTCCATCTGTTAACCCTATTCTATACTCCATATCAATAGAAACACATATAAGTGACAGTTATTTGCATATTAATGTGAAAATGGAAACTGATTTTGTTTATCTATATTATTTGATGACACTGCTATATGCTAATGTCATTGCATGCCCATGATTTATTTGTTTTAAGTTATTGTTTTTGGCCATTAAAAGCTAGTAGGTGTTTGTTATTTTTTATCAATACATCAAATTTCATGATTTTTCTTTTGTTTTAGATAAATGCTTCTTCAACAGAGAAATGGCTGAACTTCGATGATTCAGGTCATCGCTTTGAGCATTCACAACTTTTATTGGTGCTTTTGCGTTCCCTTCCATTTGCACCGAGGCCTCTGCAGAGTAGAGCATTACAGGTATTAGCTTAACAAATCTCATTTCCACCAATATATTAGTATCTTCAGTGTCTTGTTTTCGCACTTGCTTCATTTATGCATTGGTTTTTCTGTTCAATTTTTTTCAAATAAAAGAAAAGTATCTCATAATATCTTGATTGTATCTTTTAGATCCATTTGGAGTTTCTTAGATTATCAAATACTACATGATAAATTAAAGGGGTAAAATATGTTTATCCTTGTAAAATCGAAAAACATGTTGATTTTATCCCCTAAAAAAAACTTATACATTTTAGTCCCTAAAATGCAAAGGTTTAGTGCTATTAGACCTTGATGAGGGACGTGTTTGGACTAAAAAGATACAATTTTTGTTACATACAGAGACGAAAAATCACATAAAAATTATACGGACCAAAAACGTATTTAACAATGATAAATTTTGGATTGGATTTAGGCCTTACTCCTCCGTACAAAACCGACTTGTCAGTAATGAGTGCCTTTCATTATAAACTTTTTTCAAACCTTATCTCTTTTCAATGTCGTACTTGAGTTTTTCCCGGTACCCCTTCTAATGTCCAACACTATTGTGAAAATGAGAAAAACTAGAATTGATATATGGTTGGTAAGTAAGATGTTTAAAAGGCCCTTAGGTGAGGCTAAAGTACGAGCATTTGAAAGTTTATAGCTATCCTTGGGCTATAAAGAATCGAAAACTTGCTAAATGTACAAAAAGAAAAACAAGAGACTTAGGTGAGGTGCATTAAGAGTTTTATGAAACATGATTCTTGCATGAAAATGAGAAAAACCAATATATATATATATATATATTATAGAATTTTATATCGGGCCTAACTCACTCTTACAAAACCGGCTTGTAAGGTGAGGGCTGCCCATGCTTTATAAACACTACACAAGCCATATCTCTAAGCGCTGTGGGACTAAATCCACCCCTTCAAACCCAACACAATGAAGGTGTTAGAGGCTGCAATGAAGGCAACTCAAATGTCGCAATTAGGCGACTAAGGGTGGACCGCATTAAAGGCGGAATTTCCAACAACATACACACACTCACACACACATATATATTTGTTTTGAAAATCCATTAGTATTTGTTTTGAAAAATTCATTAGTGAAACAAGTGCATTGCAATCCATTAGTATTTGACAGTTTATACCAATCCTTAGGGCATAAGGAAAGTGAAATTTTCTAGAAGTACAAAAGGTAAAACAAGAGCATTCCACTAGTTAAGGTACATTAAGGATGATTGGGTATAGTATGGTCATGGAACAAGATATCAAAGAAAGATGGAAATGAAGTGTTATTTCTCCTAAGACTTAAGAATTCGAAAACTTGACACTATCCTGTTCTTTTTGTTTGTTTATGGAGTTTATTAAGATTAATTAAGACATCCAGTTATCGATATGCTTTCTGTTGGAAATCTTGTTTTATGGCCCCGTAGTTTTAAGCTCCCTGTTTGTGTATGATTTCAGGATCTTCTATTTTTGACTTGCAGTCATCCAGAAAACAAAGGCAGACTAGCAAATATGGAGGAATGGCCTGAATGGATTCTTGAGATTATGATTTCAAACTATGAGGTAATAATTTAAACATCTCAATTCTTCTTAATCTCTCCACTCTTTAATTTCTCGTATTTCTGTTAATAAATAGTATCAATATAGGAGTATGTAAATGAAGTATACAAAATGTAAGTTTAGAAAAGACAGATTTTTCGTGAATACATGTTAACGTTTTATGTAAGTTTATTATTTTATGGTGTAATATTGTAGCTATTTTATTATGCAAACTTCAACTATGCTACTTACAATCTTTGCTTTGATAGTTGGGTCCAAGCAAACCATCTGACTCGACAAGCCTTGGAGACATAGAGGACCTCTTACATAACTTCCTTATCATCATGCTAGAGAATTCAATGCGCCAAAAGGATGGATGGAAGGTTGATATTTTTTTTTTAATTAACTTCCCTGATTTAGGTTATGCACCTTCATGATGTTTTGTCTTCAACCTACTCATGCAATAATTTTTTTCCTGTAATGCATGTATTAATTATGTGTTTCATTGGCTAAAGCTGATACTTTTGAATGGAAAAATATTAGATGAAAGTTTAATTTGACATTAATATTTCAAATGATTTATTACTGCACTTGCAGAGATTTAAAAGAACCTTATTTTTATATATATAAAAAAAAATTATTCGATAAAAAAATACCATATAGGGGGGAGCATTGCCAGATCTTGGACAACTGTCAGGGGAATAATATAGATCTTGACCCAATAACAAATCTAGGATTGACTCAGATATCATCCTTGAATTTGGATTTAAGGTCTAACTCAGCTCTACAAAACCAGCTAGTAAGGTGAGGAATGCCTAAATTTTATAAGCATTACTTGGGCCATATCTCTAGCTGATGTAAGAATCTCAAGATATATGATTTGTAATAATTTGAATTGAGATAATTAGAAATAAAACTCAGATCCCCTTGTACTTCCATACTTAGGATTGATGTACGAGAATAAGTCCAGTTACATCACTTTCCAATTGATGATCTATAGAGTTTAGCAGCCACAATAAGTAAAAAGTTTCTGACTACCCAAATTTTAGATTTGGAGATATTTCTTTGGGCCTAGGTATATCCTCCGTAAGATAATCATATTTTCCTTTACCATCCTGTACCGATCTGACACTTTGGAACTATTATGTGTAATATTTACTAGTGAGATGCTGAAAACTGACAGGAAGAGAGTTGGGAGGATCGCTTGTGGCCATGGGTAAAGCACATTTATTAGAGACTTGAGCATATTGTTTTAGCCCTTACATTTAACAAAAATAGTGTTTTTTTAGTCATTAATTAGGGACTAAAAAAAGCACATCTTTCTAAGGACTAAAAATGAATGAATTTAAATAGGGTAACTGTAAAACAGTCATCTCAAGAGATAGTTAGTATAATGTTTGGCTACTTATTAATAAACATTATACTAGGAGACCAATGGAGGCTGCACGAGTGCTTGAAACGATCTGGCAGTTATGGATAGTTTTTATTGCAGTTATGCATTTGTAGAATCATAATGAATAGGGATGTTACTGGAAAAGGGAGGGTAGGCAATAATTTGGTACTGGGAGAGACCAAGCTCTCTAATTCTTGGAAGGGAGAGACCAAGCTCTCAAACATCATGGTGGGCAATTGCTGTCACTGTTTTCTATTATCTTTCAATTATCTTTCTGTCAAATGTGTCAGTGTTTGCGTGTTGTTAATTTATATTACAACTTCCTCTCTTTTGAGAATCATTCTGCAGAAGTAAAAGTAATAAATCGTGTTTATGCCTTAATTTTCTCAATCATAGATACCAGTTTCTATTAACTGGTATCAGAGAAGTACGATCCCAGAAAAATTGATGGGTTTGACAAGGAGAATGGAATCATACATTGAGTCTCTTGAGCGTGGTTTTGAGAGGTTTCTTGCCATGTGATAGATGCTGGAGCAGAATATGGAAGAACGATGCATGGAGTGCTTGGAAAGGCAAAGATAGTTACAAGCCTTGGCTGAAACAGCGCATGGAATTTCTGTGCGCACAAATCCAAATAACAACGTATAGATTGTGAAGACAGCATGAAGTAAGGTGGGATAAATGGAATTCCAGATTGTCATGCCACTTGTGAACCGGTTGCAACTATCATGGAATGATTTCCTTCATTTCACCTTGAGAAGAAGGTGATTCTTCTGGGGGGGATATTGTTAGACCCTGTATCAGACAGTAGTACAAAAAAAGAGGATAAGAAATAACGATATCAGTTATGTTTTATTATTAATTGTCAGTTATGGTGTGTTCTAAATTGGGAAAGACAAGGGAAAGTCTATTAAGGAAGCTATCAAATGGTTATTTGGAGGAGACCAAACTCTTTAATTCTTGGAAGGGAGAGATCAAGACTTTCAAATTTCTTGAATAGGAAATATTTATCTCTTTTTTCTATCTCTGTCAAGATTGTGAGTGGTGTGCGTCTTAATATTGCACCACAACTTCATCTATTTAAGAACCTTTATCCAGAGGGTAAAGTATTAAAATGCTTTTATTCATTATTTTCTGAACTATTGATACCAGTTTCTATCGTATTCAGGCCTGTATATGAATTAGCAAAATATAAATTTTAAAAATGTATGTCATGTTTTCAATGTCATCATATAATTGTGATATTTGGACATGGAATTTCTATATGGAGCAACAATTCACTGCTGAAATGTTGGTTAATATTTTGGTCACCGTGTAATATCTGTATGCTGAAAGTTCAATTGTATTAGCAGCTTGCCTATTTATTATTTGATTTAGTTTAGTTCGTATTTGTTTGATTGCATGATTTCTGGTTTTATCAGCTTCGTTCATATTTTTTGTACTGCTTAATTTATGTAGGATATTGAAGCAACAATTCATTGTGCAGAATGGCTTTCAATTGTTGGTGGATCTAGCACAGGAGAACAACGAATTAGGTAAATTTGTAAATCTGTTTTGAACCTTTGTACCTTTTCCTTATCCCTTTCTACTACTATGCACCAAGCCATCGATCATGGTATTACATTCCTTCTCTTGGTAGAGGTTGGCATTGTTTCTGAACTATACATTAAATTATTTCATACTATGAGAACATTCTCATCAGGCCACCACAAGCTTTGATAATGATTAGATTTCTATAAATTTAGTTGGGTTGAATAGTTTTGTGAAGCTATGTGTTTGTCCTATTTCTTGGTTTCAAGTGAAGCATATATTATATTTTCTCAAAGGACATTATTTGGAGCTGATACATTGCATACACAATATATCATGGTGATATTTGATGCGGGTTGTAAAGTTATACCTTTGATATTAGGTTTCACTAAATTTAGATCAGGTGTTTTTAAGTTCTAAAATTGGATAAAAGTCTCAGACATTCGATGAGGAAATATGAAAAGCAGTAGGGATCAATGTTCTTCTTTTATTTACAGGGAACCTGTAGTGGAACATTTATTCATGTCTGTGGCAGGCTTGAATAAATGACATCAAGTGATATTTATGAAAATGAACACGTGGTACTTTGAATAAGGTTACTCAATGTGATTATTTTGCTTGCATGCACTACATATTCTCTTGTGCTTTCTCTCAACCAATTATTTTCTCTCAAAATAAATTTCTATGATCCTATCCTGGTTTTAAGAAAAGGATTATGAAGAATTTTGGGGAAGACTTCTAATTTTTTTATACTGCCGTATCATTCCCTTGTCCTGATAAAATATTTCATGTGACATATTTAACTTTTTGTCATCATGATTTATATAATCATTCTTCCTTGGTTGATGTCTTGAAGACGTGAAGAATCGTTACCTATATTTAAGAGACGACTCTTAGGTGGTTTGATGGACTTTGCAGCCAGAGAATTGCAAGCCCAGGTACATATTGTTTTCTATTATTATTGGTAATTCTGTCCGTTTTGTCTACTGATGTACTTTTTCCCTAAAGTAAATTTTGGTTATCAACATCTCCTTTCATTTTAGAAAACAAAATCTCTCCACCTTAAAAATAAAAAGAAATAAGGAAGATAATATTTTAGTAAATATAAATCAAATATTCTAATAAGTATGCTGTATCTCAACATTATGTTCAAGAGTAAATACAAATGAAATTATTTATATTTCTCATTGTTTGTTGTAAAAAGTGGAATTAAAATGACATTAATGTCTACATTCATATTTTCTTTACTGCAGACACAAGTTATTGCTGTGGCAGCTGCTGGTGTTGCAGCTGAGGGTTTGTCTCCAGACGATGCTAAGACAGAGGCAGAGAATGCTGCTCACCTGTCTGTGGCTTTAGTAGAAAATGCTATTGTGATACTTATGCTTGTTGAGGATCATTTACGGTTACAGAGCAAACAATCCTCTTCTTCGCGTGTTACAGATGTCTCTCCTTCTCCTCTTTCTATCTTTTATCCAATCAATAGTAACTCCAGATCAGTAATCGGACAATCAACAGAAGTTACGAGTGATCGTACACCATCATCTAGAAATTCTGGAGGAATCTCTATCGATGTGAGCATATATTAATTTAAGAGTATCATATATAAATGCTTGTGTCATAAACAGAATAATTTGCTCATGCTTTTCCCACACTCCTGCAAAACTCATGGAATTGCATACCATCCTATTCTTTATAAGCGTTTTCTAAATAAAAAACACTAATATGTTGCATATATGACTCAAATATTGTCTTTTACAATGCTTAATCTTGTTTCTCCTTAAATCTCCAACTCTTTGGCATGCCCTTTGGATTTAAGTAGTATCTTTTTGCATCTTTGTTTCTTCTTTTTGCCTTCTTTTAGTTTATTTGTGTTGTTGTCAGTATAACTTTATTATCCCCTATGACTCTCTCTTTCTCTCTCCGTAGTCTTTTGCATGTTTATTTTTACATTGGTCAAGTTTATTCTGTAAAATGTTTTAGGTCCTTTCTTCAATGGCTGATGCAAATGGTGAGATCTCTACTTCAGTTATAGAAAAGCTAGCTGCAGCTGCTGCTGCTGAGCCATATGAATCTGTTTCTTGTGCTTTTGTATCATATGGGTCCTGCGCTAAGGATTTAGCTCTTGGGTGGAAATATAGGAGTCGTTTGTGGTACGGTGTTGGTCTTCCTTCAAATACAGCATCGTTTTGTGGGAGTGGATGGGATGTTTGGAAGTCTTCTTTGGAGAAAGATGCCAGTGGCATCTGGATTGAGCTTCCTTTGGTGAGGAAGTCTGTGGCAATGCTCCAATCATTGTTGTTAGATGATTCTGGGCTTGGTGGGGGTCTTGGTATAGGTAGAGGGTCAGGCACTGGAATGGGTGGAATGACTGCATTATACCAGTTATTAGACAGCGATCAACCATTCTTGTGCATGCTTCGGATGATTCTTCTATCAATTAGGGAAGAGGATGGTAAGGAAGAAAATATGCTGATCAGGACTAATGTTGAGCAAGCGGTATCAGAAGGAGAGAAACCATACTCGGCACTTCTGTGGAGGTAAAGTAACCTCCGTGATCTGACTTACATCAAGCTAATTTTTTTCCCTTGATTGTTAAATTACCCTTGGAATAGATTTGATCTTTACTTGGAAGTTGGAAAATTCCATACAGTAACAGCTACATTGACATTTGCTCATTTTTCTGTAGGTCAGCTAGTATATGTTAAATGTATCTTTTTACTTCCTAATGTAACTAAAAGAGTTTGAAACTATTATAGTTTTTATATTTGGCCTAAATCATCCTTACACACCAAGCTTGTAAGGTGATGATTACCCCACCTATAAACACACTTTAATGCCTTATCTCATCCAATGTGAGACTCTTAACACAACCCCCCAGTGGCCAAGATTGAACATCTGGATTGTGACCTTACAGCGGTGAACTGATAGTAGGTGGCCCAATGGATCTCAGATAGGTCATGATACCATATTATAGCTTTTAAATTTGGGCTAAATCATCCTTACAAAACCAGCTTGTAAGGTGAGGGTTACACCCACTTATAACCACATTTTCAGGCCTTATCTCCTCCAATGTGGGACTCTTAACAAAACCATAAATACATCAAATTTTAGGAAGATCTACATATAAAATTGACACATTAAATTCACTAACCACTTTCTTAATATTGAGAAAAGTAAGCGGTGCTTATAAAAAGGGACGGAGGGAGTATTAATTCAAAATCCTACTATTCTGACTGTCCATTTTGTCTTTATCTTTGCTTACCTAAACCTGATATATTATTGGTGCCTTATTTGTTTGTTGTTTTCGACAGTGTTCTCGCACCTGTTCTGAACATGCCAGTTTCTGATTCTAAGAGACAACGAGTCTTGGTAGCATCTTGTGTGCTGTATTCCGAGGTTAGTCTTTTCATCTTCTAAAACTTCCACTTTTGCTCGTCGTGCTATCCATAGCATTTGCCATTTATCTTTCTTTTGTGCACAACCATTGTAATTACTGTACTACAATATATGGCCAGGTATACCATGCTGTTAGCATAGACCAAAAGCCTCTACGTAAAAATTACCTTGAGGCTATTTTACCACCATTTGCTGCTGTCTTAAGAAAGTGGCGACCCCTTTTGGCTGGACTTCATGAACTTGCAACAGCTGACGGTTTCAATCCTCTTAATGTGGATGATAATGTACTGGCAACTGACACCCAGCCAGTTGAGGTATTTTAATGTGCATGTGCTTTTCCATGTTTAAAAACTGAAATCGATACATGTGCATGCATTATACATGCATAATGGCATGTGGCCTATATGCGTTTGTGCATGTATTGTTCTCATTCTTGCCATTTTAGAATGTGATGGAATTCATCTACTACTAGTTTGGTTTTCTCTCTATGTTGTTACTTTTCATGTTTTTGCAAAACTTTCTGCTACCAATTGTGAGTAATGGGATTTTCACTGAATGCTAACTAATGAAATCAGACTGCTTATGGTTTTTTTGCTTGTCACTGCAACAATACAGGCTGCTCTTGCTATGATATCTCCTGCCTGGGCTGCTGCTTTTGCATCTCCACCTGCTTCAATGGCATTGGCTATGATTGCAGCTGGTACTTCTGGTGGTGAAAGTCATGCACCTTCTTCAACAAATGTCCAACTTAGGCGTGATACTTCATTAATAGAACGCAAACATGCTAGGCTTCATACATTTTCAAGCTTTCAAAAACCTTCAGAAGTTCCCAAGCAAACACCACCCCTACCAAATAACAAAGCTGTGACAAAAGCAGCTGCTTTTGCAGCTGCTCGTGATCGGCAGCGATTTTCACGGATTGGTTCCGGAAGAGGCCTTAGTGCTGTTGCAATGGCTACATCTGCACAGCGAAGGAATGAAAGTGATATGGAGCGAGTTAAGAGGTGGAATATTACTGAAGCAATGGAAGTTGCATGGACAGAGTGTTTGCAGCCAGTTAGTACACAGTCGGTATATGAGAAAGATTTTAATGCACTGTCTTATAAATTTATTGCTGTTCTTGTTGCCAGTTTCGCCTCAGCAAGGAATATACAACGGTCTGAGGTTTGTTAACTAATTGATACTTTGGTTTTTGGATTATATTGAGATACTGTTTGTTGTTAAGTATTTCTGTTCCCAGATTGACAGGCGTGCTCGTGAAGATTCAATAACACGGCATCGAATCAGTACTGGAATTCGTGCATGGTGCAAACTTATTCACCAGTTAATTGAGATGAGAAGTCTTTTTGGGCCTTTTGCAGATAATTTATACAGCCCGCTCCGTGTATGCTCTGATATAATCTTCCTAAGCTTTTACCAGACTTGCATTCTTTGTAGCTTCTCTTCTCTTTATTTCCATAATTTTGCTTTTATTAGTATATAATATTAAACTATAGGAAGATGTGTATCGATTTCTGTTGTTTGGTGTATACAAAATCCTGAAATTCATTAACAGGATGAGTTTTCTATTTTGGCATTTATTTATGGTGCTTTTAGTTTTGCAAAAAATTGACTTCTTTTTTGAGCTGATGCTCTGATTTTTCTGTTTATGTTTTCTTTTCCTTCACATGCTATTTTTGGAGGAGGTTCTATCTGCCCAACAAATGCTCTCTGATATTAAAATCTTATTTAGATAATTGTTTTAATGAATGATGTTACCATGATGATTACTTTATAATGTTCAGGTTTTCTGGAAGCTAGACTTTATGGAAAGTTCTTCACGGATGAGAAGATATATGAAGAGGAATTACCGAGGATCTGATCATTTAGGTTGTGCAGCTAACTATGAGGATGATTCAGGGGATAAGAATTATCAGAGGACCCCAGTTTTGTCTGTAGAAGCAATCTCAATAGCGACTATTAATAAAGAGAAAAAAAAGGTGGAAACTGAGAATATGGATGCTAAGGTCAATAATATTGCAGAGAATCAGCCTAGATTATCTGATGCTGCTGAAGAAACTGTAGAAATGTCTTTAGAATCTAATGCTACTCAACTTCAAAGTCATAAAGGTGTTGTTCAGAATTCTTCAGCCTTTGCACCTGGGAGTATTCCGAGTGAGCCTGATGAAAAAATTGTTCTCGAGCTACCGTCATCAATGGTCCAGCCACTTCGGGTTTTACAGGGAACCTTCCAAGTAAGTTGATCAAATTTAAAATAAATTTGAAACAGTCTTGATGATATTTCTGATATATAACAAACTTTAGTCCTTTAAATGATAAATTTAAAGTAAATTGCATGAAAAATATCTAACATTTTAGTCCTTTAAATGTTTGAGGGACTAAACAGACTTGAATATTGGCTTATAGACCTCTCTTTTTTGTATGGAACATTGCATAATAATGCACCAAAGTTAAACAGAACACTAATGTAGCAAGGCTGCCCAATATCACAATAAATCCATCAGATTATCCCATATCAAGGTTCTATGCTTATTTTGATGCAGCAAAAGACTATTCAAGTCTATGTATATATAAGCCTATAAAAATGGCCTTATTCAACCTACAATCCTGTAAAATGTCATAAGTAAACTTCCAACAGACATGGGTAAAACAATCAAATTAATTTTTTGTTTGGTAAATTCTCTAGACAATGATATAAGAGTTCTGGTTACTCTTTCTTCTTCTACTCATGATTTGTGTAGTTTTTGGTTGCTTCCTAGAACCAAAATACATAGAAATTTGTTGGAGGTCCTTAAAGCTTTGAGTTACAGATTTGCTAGGATTTTCATCGTGGAAAAGATGCATAAAAAGTTTGAAATTGTTTGCTTGCTTAAGCATTTCAATTGCATTACAGTGGACCACTATTGTCTAAATGTAGGTAACCAGTAGGAGGATAAATTTTATAGTTGATAACAATGAGACCAGCACTACTGTGGAAGGTTTGAATTTTGATTCTGCGGTTGGGAACCAAAGAAAGGATCGTAGCTGGTTGATGTCATCACTTCATCAAGTTTATAGCCGGAGGTGAGTTCATCTGGTTAGCTGTTAATGATTTATTCATCTTATATACTTCTAATCATTTGGATTATAAAAAAAATATTGTTCAAATTTAATATTTATTTGTGTGTGTGTGTGTGTAAACAAAGGGAGGGAGGAAGAGAGAGGAAGAATCAAATTACACCGGTGTAACACTTGGACTTGGGTAGTGTTACACTGCTCAATACTTTTAACCAAATATATATATTGCTAAACTGTTGCTGGATTGAAAGTTTATATTATATATATCATCTCTATAAACTCTTGAGTAAATTTAAAATGTCATTGAGGCGTGTTAAGATTTATGTCTTGAGCTTTGTTTATGATTTTATTAAGAAGATTTACGTCTTAAGGTTTGTTAGAATCTAAGAAAATGTCCTTCAAAAAAGAATCTAAGAAAATGTCTTATAATAGTCTTGAGATTATAAGAGTATCTTAAGTTATTTCATAGGATCAGTTTATAATCTTAAGAGTATCTTATATTATCTCTTAGTATTAGATTTTATATTACTTATTATTATTATTATTATTATTATTATTATTATTTGTTCTTGATCTAGGATTTAATCAATGTATCCCTATAAGATTTTATATTACTGTTATTTATAACTGTCTTGCTGTTCTAGGAATCCTAACAATTTCCTTCTCTAGAAGTTGCTTCTGTGAATATGCTTAGTTTCGTTAGGTTTTCTGATTGATAGTTTCCGTTATTGTGCTTATAGAGATGCTATTTGTTACGAACCACGTATGTCATGAAATGTAAGAAATAAGCAAGGCCATAAAAGGCTCAACATGCACTAAATCCGCTATTCGGAGGAAAACAAGGATAACATTGATGTAATCAACCAATCACATTCTTTGTGGATTTTCTTTCTGTTATATTTCATAAAAACAAGCATTTTCCTTGTGCCTATTGTCCATACAGAGTGTATATTTGAAAAAATTAAAATGTTTTCTGTTGTTTGCTAGTAATTGGTTCCTGTTACAGATATCTTCTTAGAAGAAGTGCACTTGAGCTATTTATGGTGGACCGTATGAACTTCTTCTTTGACTTTGGGGTATTACTTTTAATTTTTGATACTTTATTTCTTTTAGTTTTGAGAAATACATTTTTCTTGGTTTTGATATTGTATAATTCTAATTATTTGACCGATGGTTGTTAAGTTTTGCAAACATAAATTCTAATGCTTATTTCCTATACCAACACTTCCTCTTCAGAGTAGTGCGGGGCGGAGAAATGCATATCGAGCAATTGTTCATGCACGACCTCCTCATTTAAACGATATATATTTAGCAACACAGGTATCATCTTTTAAGCAAATTTTAAATTTTTCTTCATTTGCACATAAGATAACGATAATTTATTTTTTTAGAAGCCTGAACAACTTTTAAAAAGAACTCAGCTTATGGAGCGCTGGGCTAGGTGGGAGGTAAGAAGTGGTCTTAACTCTTCCAAAGATATTATTTTATGTTTGGTTTTCTTAATTATATGTTTAGTTGAAACCATAGAAGTTTTTAATAATTTTTCTTATTAAAACAGCTTTTTTCCCCATAAATGCTACAATATAAACGTTAGAATATTATTTTATATTATTTCAAAATTATTTGAAGATAATTTGTTTTACCTCAACAAAACAACATTTTCGATCATTCCATATCTCGTTTTGCAATTGAATGCATAATGTGACTTTTAATACAATCTAAAACTATATCTCGAAAGTGTCACTGAATCAACATTTCTAAACATAATCTATTTTTCATAATTGATCGTCTTGAACGTGTTTTTGACATAATATTTTCTAACATTTAGCCAATCACACACTCAGTTTCTAATATAATTTAAATACTTGTGGCTTATGTACATAGATTTTATGATGCTGTTGTGCAGATCAGTAATTTTGAGTATTTAATGCAACTCAATACACTGGCTGGACGTAGTTATAATGATATAACACAGGTAGTCTTTCTTAATATATTGCTTTCTTTCATTAAAATTTAAACTCTTCAATCCTATGTTCATATTATTTACTTTATCAGTATTATTTCTTTTTTGCAGTATCCAGTTTTCCCTTGGATTCTTTCTGATTACAGTTCAGAGAGCTTGGATCTTTCTAATCCTTCTTCTTACAGGGATCTTTCTAAGGTTACTGTCAATGTTGCTTTAATCAGTTCATAGAAAAATAGTTATATGTTCTTCAAACAATTAATGCTTTTGAAATTATGCAGCCGGTTGGTGCACTAAACCCAGATCGCCTGGAAAAGTTTCAAGAGAGATACAATAGCTTCGACGATCCTATCATCCCCAAATTCCATTATGGATCACACTACTCAAGTGCAGGAACAGTGGGTTTGCCCTCTTTTTTCTTTCCTTTTTTTTTCCCAAAAAAATAACTTGGAATTTTCTTTATTTTTGTACTTCGTTAGCATTCTAGACAATGATGCATGAGGACAATTAATGTTGAAGTGTTTTAATTTTTTTTTTACTTCATCAATTTATTTATTAAATCAGTGCTCTCCAGTCCAGAAAGCTTGATTTGTACGAAGCTTTTTCTTGATTGTTTTCTTTATTATCATAAGTTTATTAGCATTCTAGACAATGACACATGAGGACTACTGATGTTGAGTGTTTGTGTTTTTGTTTTAATTCATCAAATATGTGCTCTCCAAAATCTTTGATTTGTATGAAGTTTTTTCTTGGGTGGCTAACTTGTACTTGCTATGATGTGTGACAGACCAGTATCAGAGGAATAAAAAAGATCTACACATGGTCTTTCATTGATTTGGCGTGTACGATTGTTAGCCAAGAGAGATTTTGTAGAAAGCCCTAAAAAATAAAGAGGTTTAGATTGTCTATTTTCGAGCTATCAAGGATATGTATGAAGGGGCCATGACTAGTTTTCGAACTGAAGGTGGAACAACAAAGGATTTTCCAAGAACTGTAGGATTCTACCAAGGGCCAACTTTAAGCGCCTCTCATTTTACCCTACATGGAGAGATGAGAGAGGAAACAAAAGGGAGGTTAGATATTGGAGGCAAGCTTTAGAAGCATATGACTTTCGTTTGAGTAAAAATAAGATAAAGAATATGAAATGTAAGTTAAGCAAAAGGCGAAGCACACACCTAGTTACACGATTTAAATATCTTTGGTAAGATATTGAGGGATATGTAAACCATCAAATTCAAGTCGGGTGGATGAAATGGAGGATAGGCTCGGGGATTATAGATTATATAAAGGTACCACTCACGTTTAAGGGAAGGTTTTATCGTACAACAGTAAGACCAACAATGTTGTATGGGATGGCATGTTGGGTTGTAAAATGCCAATACGAGAGTAAGTTTATTGTGTCAGTGTACCAAAGGTGAGAATGCAATACTAGATGTGCGAAAATACTAGATAGGATACAATTAGGTATGATAGCATTTGAGAGAGTCAGAGAGAGAGAGTTGGGGTAGTAGCACCTATTTTAGAAAAGATGGTTGATTCTCGAGTCTCGACTAAGGTGGTTTGTGCATGTGCGGAGGGTAGTCTAATTGCTAGAGGCAGAGGAAGACCAGAAACCTAGAGGTCAATGATCATGATTGGTTATTTTCATGATTAGTTTTTCTATTCAATTAAGATTATGAGTCTTGTATCCCCATTCCCAATAAATAGGGTTAGTGCTTAATTGTTTGGTATCTTCAAATCATTAATCATAACCATATTTAAAAGTCTTTTTCTCTCTCTCTCTCCCCTCTTTTTATCTAAAACACCATAACTTCATCTGTCTTTTATAATATGTCATATTTTTTGTTTTTCTAAAATTGCAATAGAAGCGATTGCACATGTGTAAATGTTGTCATGTTATATGATTGTGTTTATGTTGCTAAATTTGGAATAGTTAATGATTATTCTTTTCTTTTACAGGTTTTGTATTATCTTGTTAGAGTTGAACCATTCACTACTCTGGAAATCAAACTACAGGGTGGAAAATTTGATCACGCAGATCGGATGTTTTCTGATATTTCTGCTACTTGGAATGGAGTTCTTGAAGACATGAGTGATGTGAAGGAATTGGTATTGTTAAATTCTTCTACAAAATCATTGATTAATAATTAAAATACTGAGTAGATACTCTTTAGATAATACAAAAACATCATACAAACTAAACATAAATGCCAATAGTATACATAAATGCTCAAAAATAGCAAAATAAACAAAATTAAAGGGGTGGTTATACTTAATAATTATAATTAAGCTTTATCATTTGTCACTAACATTCAAAATCAAAACCCAATATAACTTCACTACTAATTTCAGTTCCAAAAGTATTCAAAATAGCAAGTGATTCCTTAAATATAATTATTAAGTATAATTATTAAATATAGTCAATCATGTTGCTTCATCTTCACTTCCAAGATTTACGAATTACAACATCAATATTATTGGCTCAGAAACCAAGAGAGAATCCACTCTCTAACTCCAAAGTCTGCCATATTAATGTCTTGCTCTGTATCATCCTCCCCGGGTTGAACAGAACTCGCCCTCGAGTTTATATCTGGTTCGTCATCCAGATATGGTGAAAGATCGACAACATTGAAGGTTGTTGAGACACCATAGGTTCCTGGCAATTCTACCTTGTAAGCATTGTCATTGATTTTTTGAACTATTTTGAAGGGACCATCAGCTCTTGGTGACAACTTGGCATTTGGTTGTTTGGGAAATCGTTCTTTGCGCAAATGTATCCATACCAAATCTCCAACTTTAAAGATTTGATGTCTTTTGTGCTTGTCACGATTAGTTTTGTACCTTGAATTTTGCTTAATTATCCGTTGTCGAACCTGTTCATGCAGTTTCTTGATCTCTTTTGCTCTGCTTTTTGCATCTGTACTAAACTGATGTTTATCTGATGATGGAGTCAAGTCTAACGGACTGTGTGGTCGAGTTCCGTATGCTACTTCAAAAGGATATTTTCCGGTAGCTTGATTAGTTGAATTATTGTATGCAAATTCAACTTGTGTCAATATGAGATCCCACTATTTTAGATTTTTACCGACAAAGCTTCGAAGTAGGTTCCCCAAAATCCTGTTAACATCTTCAGTTTGTCCATCTGTTTGGGGGTGACTAGCACTACTATACTGAATTTTAGTACCCATCTTCCTCCATAAGGTTCTCCAAAAATGACTTAAGAATTTAACATCCCTATCAGAAGTGATGGTTTTTGGAATTCCATGAAGGCGAACAATTTCCTTGAAGTATAAGTCAGCAACTTGAATGACATCATTAGTCTTCTGGCATGGGATGAAATGAGCCATCTTTTAAAATCGATCGACAACTACCATCACAGAATCCTTCTGGCGTTGAGTCCAAGGCAATCCAAGGACAAAGTCCATGCTAACATCTTCCCAAGGTGCTTATGGAACAGGGAGTGGCATATAAAAACTAGTGTTTTGGCTTTTGGTCTTGGCCAAATGGCAGACTCGACATCTTTGAATATGTTTGTAGACATCTCTTTCAAGTCTTGGCCAATAGAAATTTTCTTTCACTAATGCAACAATTTTATCTCGTCCAAAATGACCAGTTGATCCTCCATCATGGGCTTCCCAAATAATGGCTTCACGTAGAGAGCACTGAGGAATACATAAGGTTTTTCCTTTGAACAAAAATCCCTCATGTCTGTAGTAGTCCTGAGAGGATTGTGAATCAGTGGCATTCCAAAACATTTGAAAATCTGGACAATCTTTGTATAACTCCTTGATTGTCTCAAATCCAATTACTTTCATTTGCATAGTGGCAAGTAGGGTATGGCGCTTGCTAAGAGCATCTGCAACAACATTTTGAACTCCCGGCTTATGTTTAAGTAAGAACGGGTAAGCTTGTAAAAACTAACTCCAGGCAGCGTGTCTGTGATTGATCTTTTGTTGAGAATTCAAATGCTTGAGGGCTTCATGATCAGAGTAAAGAATAAATTCTTTATTCAACAAGTAATGACTCCAATGTTGCAAGGCTCGGACAATGGCATAAAATTCTTTATCATATGTTGAGTATCTAAGTTTACCATTGTTGAGCTTTTCACTAAAGAATGATATAGGACGACCTTCTTGACATAGAACCGTGCCAATTCCTGAATTGGAAGCGTCACAACTTACTTTGAACACCTGGTCAAAGTTGGGAAGGGCTAGCACTGGTGTTTCAGTTAAAAGTTGTTTTAGGTTGTCAAAACTCTTTTGTGCTTGCTCGGTCCATTGGAACTTATCTCCCTTTATGCAATCCGTAAGCAGGGCAGCAACAGAGCTAAAATTCTTGATGAACCTTCTATAAAATGAAGCTAATCCATGGAAACTTCTCACATCATGAATTGACTTTGGAATAGGCCAACTATTAATGGCCTCGACCTTGCTGGGGTCAACTCGAATACCTTCAGCAGTGATTATGTAACCCAAAAAAGTAACCTCGTTGGTTAGGAAGGAACATTTCTTCAAATTTGCATAGAGTTTTTGTTCGTGAAGAGTTTCTAGTACTTGTTGAAGCTGCTCTAAGTGTTCCTCTTTGTGTTTGCTGTAGATCAAGATATCGTCAAAGTAGACCACTACAAATTTGCCAATGAATGGTCGAAGTATTTGATTCATTAGACGCATGAAGGTGCTTGGAGCATTAGATAACCCAAAGGGCATCACTATCCATTCATATAAGCCATCTCTGGTTTTAAATGCAGTCTTCCATTCATCTCCTGGCCTAAGCCTGATTTGATGGTATCCACTTCGAAGATCGATCTTTGAAAAGATGGTGGCACCATGCAACTGATCTAATAAATCTTCAAGTCTAGGTATCGGAAATCGATACTTGATGGTAATCTTGTTAACAGCTCGACTATCAACACACATTCTCCAGCTTCCATCCTTTTTGGGTACTAAAATTGCAGGAACAACATAAGGGCTAACACTTTCCTGTATTAGTCCTTTCTTCAGCAATTCTTCAACTTGCCGTGTGATTTCAGCATGCTCTTGTGGACTCTTTCTATAAGTTGGTCTATTAGGAATGACAGCTCCAGGATTAAAGTCAATAGCATGTTGAATGTCTTGCATTGGCGGCAATCCTTGTGGAACGTCTTCTGGTACAACATTTAGGAATTCACTGAGTATTTGTTCAATTTCTACTGGAAGGATGGTTTCTACATTTTCTTCGAACATTAGAATAAAGCTCATGGTTTGGACTTCGTCCACAACTTCTTTGAACTGAGTCTTAGTGATTAAAGACACTAATGGCTTGGACTCATTTTTGTTTTTATCAAGTCCACTCGGTGGTAATGGAGTTAACTTGATTTTTA
>Ga0315914_1002164_pt1 | contig 30101 bp, 16 predicted proteins | sample MpolenodulesMG_FD_203920 | JGI IMG/M metagenome (GOLD analysis project Ga0315914, IMG submission 203920) | Medicago polymorpha root nodule microbial communities from Los Angeles, California, United States - elongated nodules | ecosystem: Host-associated > Plants > Roots > Nodule | place: USA...
TTCAATGTCTAATATATAATCCACATTACTCATCTCCAACATTTCCAATTCTTTCAGCTTCTTTTCCACCATACTCTTAGATATAAACATTGATGATGAACCTTGTTTGTTTCCTCTTTGATGTGTTAAGCTTCTTTTATTCCTTTGCTCCTCCAATTCCTCACTTTTCTCCATCTCATTCTTCTTCTTTGCATTGTTCAAAGCAACCAAGTTTTCATTATGATTATGTACATGTAGTTCCTCTTCTTGCTTTGTTGTTGATGATGATAGCATATCTTTGTTCTTTCTTCTTTTCTTTGATTTTCCTTTTTGTGAATCCCATTTCTCAGTGAAATCACTGTAGAATTTTTCCAAGTCATTATAAGAGGAGTGATTATGAGGGGGTGTTTTGGGAATTTTTTGGTAACTTGGAGAGAATAATGACTTGAAGTTGTTTAGAGTATTTTGGAAAAACTTCCTGTATTTGGAAATTGAGTTTCTTAGCAGCATTGTGTGATTGATGAGAATAATAAATAAAAGTGAAGCTTTTTTTCAAGTGTATTGTAAAGTGAAGCTTTTTTTCTTCTGTGTATTTTGTTTTGTGCTGAGAATGAGAAATGAAACAGGACAGAATGAAAGTGTGCAACTGTGTGTGTTTTTTTGAGGTTATAGAGTTGTAGTTGGTTATGTTATGTGTTCTATGTCATGTTTTCTTTATATTACAATTGATAGAGGCATAGGAGCCATTAAATATTCTTTGGCTTTTTTCGTTTTCTGTCATTGGATCTCCTTTGCTTTATTCTTCTCTTTTGTTTTCACACGCTCCTTTTGTTACCTGTCTTTCCATTTTGCTTCCTTATTAGGGGACCCTACAATCCACACCCAGATTCTCACTCATAATTTAGGACTAAATGGACAAATTGATTTTCCAAATGTGAAATTTGTCCCTTAAATGTGATGATGCAATGAGTTAAATGAACATGTGACATTCCGAATCTCACTCATAATCATATCCCAAAAACTTACGCAATATGTTAGATTCATGTATTTCATGTCAATGTCAGGAAAACTTTTTAAATAATAAATTTCATATGTTTTTAATCTTATGGATGATCAACGTATGATTTATTTAGAATGTCACATGTTCATTTAACGTGTCATATCATATACTCCTAATATCTAACAATAAAAATGCAACTAATGAATTATTTTGACTGATTGAGCATCGATTTCAATTGATACAACCCACGATTTCAATATTCAAAGAAGAAATTCCCTATAGTATTTCACTATGTAGGAATTTGTGACTTGTTCTTCTATCTTTTTTTTAATCAAGTTTAGTTGCTTTTTTACTTTTGATAGTGGAGTTGGTGTGTATGTAGCCTCTTTGGGAGAATGAAAGGAGCGGGGGTGGTTGTTGAGTTGTGTCTTTGTTCAACAATCTTATTCTATATTTTATTTTATGCCAAGTTCTCTCCTAATTACTGATCACGTTAATGAGTGATTGGGAAAAATTACCATACCATGTTGCGAGGTTTAGTAAACTAGCCTATACTTGGATAGTTGGATGAAAAAATAAAATAAAGGCCTAGCCTATACTTTAATAAATCAGCCTATACAAGGTAGGGCGTTACTAGATTTTTACTTTAGATTGTAGAGTGATTCAGGAAGGCTTAAACAGAGAAGAGATGGCCATAAATTGATTGTTAACTCCAACTATACATCCGGTGTAAAAATGTATATTGTGAATGTGAATTGATTGTTTTATTGTACTAAAAATAACATTGTTTTCTTTATTTTATGATAGAATAGTAAAAATCTTATTTTATTTTTTAAAATTATATTCATTAATCCAAGTTGGTAGAGTTTTAAAGAATAAAATTAAAATAAAATAAAAAATACTCACAAAAAATAAAGAATGAAAAATAAATACTTACTAAATCTCACTAAGCACAAAAAACCTTTAAACATTCAAAAGTTACTCCGATGTTCAATTGATGCAAGTCTCCAACAACAACGTCATTTGATGAATGTATATTTCAGAATCAAATATTTATAATTGTTGATCCACGGAGATTTGATAAATGAATTGTTTAGTTATTTTGATTGTAAGTAGTGGTGGTAATAAAAAAAAATGGTTGGTTGTTTATTGAGTGAGGAGTGAAACAATCAATTGACAATCTGTGTGTGGATTAAGCTTCATTGGTTAATTCTCTAGTGTATTTCTTTGATCAATTATATACTCCACTTATTTATTTCAATTATACTTTCACTTGTACATCTTGATATCTTGCAAATAATAAGAGATATACTATATTCTCTAACCTCTAATATCTCGTTTAGTTAGCTAATAGAGTAGCATCATGCTCTGACTGTGTGTGGGGTTGCAAACCTAGCTCAATATCTCACAACTAGCATCCACAAATGTCATTACCCATGCCTCTTACAAAGGAAGTCAATGTTTAACAAACCCTAAATCAAAAGATTAATTTCGAGTTTGATAAAGATGCAACCAACCCATCCAATGATCCTTTGCATGGAATAGAAGGTCCTATGAATAGGTCCAAGAGTAAGAGGATGAAGCAAGCTTTGTAAGGCCTAATCATAAAGATAAAAGAAAAAGACATTCAATATGCTTTAGAGGCCACACCAAATTGGCTCCCTTTATTACAATGAAATTGCTCTTTTCACTTCAAATATTACTCCCTAACGCCCCAAATATACCAAAGAGGCTCACTTTGCTATTTCTGGGGTGTTAAGGAGCGATTTTTGAAGTGAAAAGAGCAATTTTCTCTTACAATTGGATGAAGATACTTTTAACCCAATTTAAAGACATCAAGAAGATTGCTTTTTTGACATTCATTGTGTCTTAGTAACACAAGTAAATGACCAAAAAACTCAGTTGCAGTTAACTGCCGGCATGTTTTTTAGTTATAAGCCAGCGGTAGTTAACTACCGCTGGGGGTATTTTAGTCTTTTACTTGTGTTTTTAAGAAGTATTGAAAGTCAAAAAAGCAATTGTCAGACATCATGGTTGAGCCCAAATTCACACTAAAGCCCAACTTCACTTTGTAATAAATTTGGAAGAAAATTTGAAATTTTGCTCTTTACCCAACACAAAACACTCGCGCCAAACTGATTTTTCAAATATATCCTTGCGTGAGTTAAGTCACGCAACCTGACTTAACTCACGCACCTAATAACTCAGCGTGACTTAAGTCACGCACCACTGGCTTGTGCGCGAGTTAACTAACACAAGTTAGTCGGTGGTCTGAGCTCAAGAACACACATTTCTTGGACGGTGGTCAGCTTTTCAACCTTGATTCTACACGTTTTTAACAAGTTTTACACGTTTTTTTGACTACATTTATTGTAGTTATAACCTATGTTACCATTCCCACCTATAAATACCCCTCCAAACTTCCCCATTTCCTCACACCATCTCACATTCTCTCCTTCTCACTCTCCCCTATAAATCTCCTTCTTTTTTTAGTCTTTATTTTGGTGTAAAAAGAGGTCAATCAAGGGATAAAAATAGGCCGGTCAACCTGGGGTAAAAAGAGGTCAATCGTTGGGGTAAAACTAAATCTGCTTCTTTTTACTCATAAAACTTTTTACCGTGGGTCAAAAGAATCTTCTTGGGGTATAAAAAGAATCAGATTTAAACATACCCCAAGGGTTGATGACTTTTTACCCCATTAAGATCGATCTCTTTTTACCCCAAGGTTAATCTCTTTTTGCCCCAAGGTTGGTCTCTTTTTACCCCAAAGAAGTAGATTTAGTAAATTCGAAAAAATGTATCAATTATTGTAATTGTATCAATGATATTAATAAAATGAGATGTTTTATGTATTATTTTTGTTCCATTCTTTTTATTTATATTTGCATTTGTTTTATGATTATTTTTGTTCAATTTTTATTCTTTTTATTTATGTATTATTTTTGTTCCATTATTTTTATTTATATAGAATAAAAAAATTCAAAAAAAGACTAATTAAACTCAACGTGAATTCGAATAAAAATTACATATTAAATAAATTCAAAAAAAGACTAATTAAACTTAGCGTGAATACGTATAAAAATTTCTTATTAAATAAATTCGAAAAAATACTAATTAAACTCAAAATGCATGTTAAATAAATTTGAATAAGACTAATTAAACTCAGCGTGAATTCGAATAAAAATCGCGTATTAAATAAATTCGAAAAAGACTAAAAATTGGGTGATTTGAGAGAAATTTTGGAGATTTTAGACGAGAAATGAGAAAATGAGATTCTGACTGTCTTTAAAACAGCATGTTGCGTGAGTTAAATTGCACAGATTTTAATACATGCGTGAGTTAACTCACGCAGAAGTATTTTTGGTATTTCAGTTGTACGCGAGCAAAATGTGTTGAATAAAGAGAGCAGAATCCGAAAAATTGTGGCGGACTAACAAACAAGTCACAAATTGAGAAACATAGAGTCAAAATAGGGTAAAAAGAGTTGGGGACCGTAATTGTATAGCTGCAATATTTAGAAAGGCAAAAATAAATTTAAGGCTATGTTTGCGAATGTTAGTTAGATTTTGATCTTGTAAGCTCGATTAGCTTATAGCTTATACTATTTTTTTTTCTTTCTGAATTTGACCTTTTACCATTTTACTTGAAAATGAAAAAAAGTTAAATATTAATTTATTTTTTTTGTCACTTCATATTTATAAGTTAGTTCAACCAATAATTTTATCGTGTAAATTAAATAGCTAGTTTACCCACTATAAACTAACTTATACATCATTCAGTATAAGCTAACTAGCTAGTTTACCCACTATAAACTAACTTATACATCATTCACTATAAGCTCATCTAGTATATACAACCCCTTTTCAAAATGCTTGCCACTTTTTTTTTGGAAAGTATAATACTTGCCACTATTAAAAGAAGAAAGAAATTGTTTGCATCCCTTACTTAACGTTATACAACTAGTAATTTCTAAGTTGTTATTACTCACTTTATATTTATGATAATTTAAATACACAAATATTTATGAAAATTGTCTATTTATTATTTTTTTTTCTCAAAATAATTGTCACTTTACAATATCAATGTAACATTTATTATTTTTTTCCACTATTATATTCTTATTTATTGAATATCATTCAACTTAACTACTTCACTAACTACAATTAATAAGGGTGTCTTAATAAATGCAACTAATGTTACCATTAAAATCAACATAATTAATCATTTCCTTAATAATCGTGCACAAACCTTAAATGAATAATATTGTGAGACGGATGAAGTAATTCTTTTTCTTTAATTTATGATCTTTTATTAATACTATGTGTAAAATAACCAAGTATGATAAATGTTGTGAAAGATGAGATAGCAGATGACTTTGGCAATTTGAAGTTGGCTAAAAGCAAACCAAGAGGAATAAACGACAAAAAGAGGTAGGGGAGCCCAGATATGCACACAGAAGGCCCATATTCAGAAACCGACGTCCAGTTAATTAATTGACCCTTTTTAGGACCAAATATTAATTGCGAATGTTTGGTATGTGTGCATTGACAGAGAGATTTGGGGCTCAAGAACCCAAAAAAATGCGACCATTAATGAGAGTGGGAAGAGAACCAAAGCAAGACATAACGGATTGACCACTAGAAAACATTCTTTAATCCGCTTTCCATTTGAAGCAAACTGACAACCAATTAATGAGGCCATTAGTATCATATCTGTCACCAAAATGAATGTATGTGACGTCGTTGATATTGCCACACAAACGGGACCTAAACGTTTTTTTTGTCTTGTTAATAAGTGTTCCGGACACTCTTTAAGCATGTTAAATTAAGTAATTATCTTTTTAAAATGTTAAAATTTTCAATTTTCAGTACATTGATTGCACAAACTTTCATAAAAAGTTAGTAGAATTTAAAATCCTTAACCAATAGCTGAAGACACTGGTTTCTGGTTAACATTTTTTTTTTCAATCATACTTTTACAATTCTGTAAGTAACTTCCCTCAATTGTTTTAATGTTATATTTTTCTTAATTGTCTAAAAAACATCATTTTTCTTAAGATTAATTAAATAAATGGTTTCAATAAATATTTAAATTTTATTTTTTAACAAAAACGAATTTATTGGATTTCATTCATAATCAAAGAGTATTTAGTAGATCATTAAAAAAAAGTACATAGTTGATGGTACTCCATCATAGAAAATATAATGGTTAGAGTGAGATAAAGATGCTCTAATAACACTATGAACAACTCTATGAATTTGTCTCTTAACAAAAGACACCACAAGGTTGGGATTACTCGACAAAAGAATTCAACATTGATATACAAGATCTCCAAACTCAGTATTGAGAACAATAGACGATGAAAGAGCATTTGCCAGATACTTACAATCTTATTTTTCAAACCAGACATAGTGCATTTAGTTTGAAATTGCCAATTTGATAGATTCTAGCAAAGCGATGGTTTCAACTTCTAGAACAGAGGCATATAAGTGTAAGTAACTTGATATACAACTCCATTCTTGTAGGGTGTCTTTTGGGCTGAGAGATGATGAAAGTGGAAGAAGTTTCAGATGCTTCCTATAAATTGGTGTAACGGTTTTTCCATATGCTCCACATAAGCATTGCGGCTAGGAGTTGTTGGTGTGATGACAACTTGTCAAGAAGATCAAACAATGTAGTTGTAAAGTTATCGATTGTGAGAAGAAAATCACGGATCAAGTTTCCCATTTCAATATTCTCCAAACAATTTGCAACCTCTGTGTTCATATAAGTTTCGTCAAAATCTCGCAAGATACACATAAATTGTTACAACTTACAAGGAATGTCGCCTGTGATAAGATTTGGTAAAAAAAAAATATAGGGTATAGTTTAAAAATATTAAAATGCGAAACTTGCATTCGTTTTAATTTTTTTTATATAAACATGTCATTCATGATAATAATGAGATAATGAGAGGGAGAGGTAACAAAGTCCATGTTGCCATGTGAATGTGTCACATAGCTATCATAATTGGGTAAATATGCATTGTGTAGAATAGGGTATACAGTCCCCACAACAAGAAATATGAAAGATGGGAACGTTTTTGGTTTTACATTCTTCCTGCAAACAGAGTTTCTCATTCCGCTGTGCCTTATCTTTCATTTCAGTTTTGAAGCCGCACTACCCATTCGTTTGACATCGACGTTACATGTACACCTTAAATTGATGTTTCAACTTTGGTTATCGTAAGTATGTGTAGCAATGGAGAATGCGAAGGAATTGTACGGCTCCACCATCTGACAATACACATGCCTCAAACCTTTCCTTTTCTCTTTTTAATTTTCAAAAGGGATTTGGCCAATCAAACTATCTGGGGTTTATTCAATTACATGTATTTATTTATTGACAAAGGACTCTTCGAGCATTCAAGTAACATTTTCTAATAATTTAAGTGAAGTTTGTGACATAGTTTCAATTTTTTAATATATTTTTTTAATTAATTTAAAAAAAAAATTATAATACTCATCTTATCATATTAATTGAGAAAAATAATTGTAAATTTTAATAGTTGATTGTTGATTTTTCTAATAAACACAAATTCATAGCTTCATTCTGCAGTGGCAAAGATCATATATCTCTTAAAAAAAGATCATATATAGAAGAAATATTTTTTTATGTCATCATAATGGCCGTCAAAATAAAAATAAAATGTTCAATATCTGCATATGATTTACGTGACTCTGACTAACTAAGCCTAATATAACTTTAAATATATGTTTAAGGTATTTATTCCACTTTTCTTTATCTAAATATCATTTTTTTTTATGATCTAAATATAAGAGAAAACAAGAGTTAGCAAAAGTTGTTGTAATTAATCTAAAGTTTAGATAAAATATATTAATTTTTGTTGATCAGACTTTCTTTTATATTTTAAATCAAAGGTTGGTGTAACTTCAAATGTTTTTTTTTACAAGAACTTCAAATGTTAGTTAAAATATTTTCATCATCCTTTAAAATATATTTACACCGACAATGTATAAAAGTTAAATTTGTTGATATAATTTTTTATACCACAACATTCTTTTAAAATCTCAATCTTATACACCTCCAGTAATTTATTACATTCCTTTTGTATCTAAAACATATTTTAAACAAAAAATAATGAGTACTATTGTTTTGCATTTGTTGTTACTTGTTAGTTGAAGATTCAGTATCTTTGCTTGTCATTGATATATGTACATGAACAGTTGATGATCGTTCCTTATAATCATCTTTGAAATATTTCAATATCTTTATGGATAGGTGAATTTCTCAATTTTGAAGTACATTGCAAAGACAAAGAACATGATCTCCCTCACCCGACAATGTTTGATATTCCGTCCTTTGTTGACAGTTTGCTAGCGCACAGACAATGAATATACATACATTGATTGATGATAGTTATATATAGTATGAATTTGGATAACAAAACAATCTTAACATGTTTGTTTTTACCGAACAATGATTTAATTTTCCTCATGTTGTTGCTGTGTATGCCAACAGCATATATACAACCAACAAGTTTTTCATTCCTTTTTTATTTTATGTTAAGTATATATATTTTAAGGATCACGTTAACTTGTGCCCTTAATGTTAACTTGTGTCATTAGAGCACATGTTAAACATTAAATTCTTGTCACTAATGGTAAGTATTAATTGAAAAAAATTAATATTAAATTTATGGGAAATGTTAACTTGTGTCCTCAAGGCACGCCCTCAAGTCACAAGTTAATGATTTAAATATAAAAAAAAACTTATTGGAATGTGTGCATTGCATTTAATATTTAACTTTTGAATCATTTAAATGCACACAATTTTAGAAAATGTTTCTTCTTTTAGGTTTTTTAACATGTGCTCCAAGGGCACAAGTTAACACTACCCTAAATTTTTTAAGTAATAAATTAACACAATTTCCGATACAAAATTTCTATTATTGAAATCCTTAACCTGTGTCGTAAGGGCACAAGTTAACATTTTCCATATTTTAATCGACTTTTAAATAATTGTTCCCTCACATGTTGACACTTATTTCAAATTATTCAACAACTTTTTTCTTTGACCTGACTGCTACCATGTTCATTTGAAAAGAACTTAACGATTATGTATTTCGGTGCTATTGGCTAATAATTGTTCATGTCTCAAGGTTTAAAGACTTCATATTTATTATGTATTTTTATTTGGGTGAAATTATTTTTGGGGAGATTCAAAGTCACTCCAATCTTCAGTTGGACATTCGTTTTTTAATATTAACAAAAAGTTGAAATGTAACAATGTAAAAATATTGATAGTTGATTAATGTGTCCAATTTAAGAAATTTTTGTGAGATAAGGATTGAGTGTTTATTATATGTTATTATTACAAAATTATAAATGAGTAATGTTTACACGTGCGACTCATTTACATACTCAAAAATAGATGTCTCCATTGTTGATGCTCTAGAAAACGTATAATTTTTGTTACTAACTAGTGTCGTTAAAACATTGTTTAAGAAACTAAGATAAGTAACATTTTAATATAAAGTGATGTAGTTATGATTTCGCCAAATCTTTAACTTGTATTTTTACACAAATTTTCCTTTTATCTATCTATTAACACACATTCTTAAACACTTGTTCCAGTAACAAAAAAAAAAAACTTGTTAACATGAAAAAAATAAGCAAAAGACAAATTAAATTGATGTTCGTATTTGTTTAGCTTGAATAAAATGAAGCAAGAGACAAATAAAATCGGTGTTCAATCAGATTCTGGGTCTCGGTTCTCCAACTTAATTGGCAAGTTTTAACTTAGACCGTTGGTTCAAATAAGAAATGCAGGACATATATAGGAATAAGACACTTAGTAGTTTGAAATCTTATAGGAATAATTGTATCATTTGAAATTTTTAATTACGTGTTTTTTTACTATGAAATTTCTCATTACTTGGTATATAAGATTTACCACTTACTAGTGTATTACCGTATAGTAAAAAGTGGATCTCTTACACTCCCTGGCCTCTCAAGTCAAATCCCATGTTGAGTTTAATAAAGATAACCTCCTAATTTCAATGGAAAAATGCACTAAATAAATTGTACTCCTACTTTTTCCCTTATTTTCTTGGGGACCTTTGAAAACGAGCTAGATCTTTTTGTATTCTTTTGGCGCATCCGAATAAAAGGAATTTCAAAAAGAGAGTAAGACAGCATTGCATTTTCAATCACTTTCTTTCATTCAAATTAAAATAAAATAAAAATCCTATCTCAATGATCAAATTCAAATCCAAAGTCCCTTGTGATTTCCTTTTCAATTTTTCATTGAGCAATCTTTTCCATATACGCCTTTTTAAAATATAAAACAAAGAAAAAAGCTGGCATTTTCCAAAAACAAGACAAGTCCCCTTTTTATAGGTCTTTTCACAATTTTATCCCCACCTTTGCTAATACAGTTGTATGTCAGCATATCCATTCTTGGAACACAATTACAAAAATGTAACTTTTTTAGAATAATTACAAAACAAATAAATACAAAATTGCAAAACAAATTAAATTTGAAGAACTAAAACTGAGCAATAAATTGATGAGTAGCAAATGGAATATCATACATTCGAACTTGAGTTAGAAAACTAAACTAATAATATCCTTAGAAATAAAAACACAAAACTAATAATAACAGAGAAAAAAAACAAATAATAAGATAATTATTCTTATTTTCTTTCCCCCTAATTTTTTTTGTTTTTTAATATCAAAGCCAATCAGAGAATAAAGCTTCCCAAATCTCTGTGTAAACTTCAACAATGATCTTGTGATGATGATGCGAATTGAGTGAAAGAAAACACTGTAAAAGATTCTCCAACTCACTTGGTGAAAATATTTGTTTCTCAACAATCATTTCCACCATTGAAGTTCTAAAATCATTGTACGGATCACTTGAACGTTTCACCACCGCGAAAGTGTCTTTGACTTTTCCGTTCAACGGAAGAACACCCATGTCGGAACTCCGGTCAGTTTTCCGGCGAGAAGAATGTCGGCGGCGAGACTTAGAGGAATCTGAAGAGAGAGACTTTGAAGAGAAAAGGGTGTCTGTTTCATCGTCTTCGTCACTGCTATACCACCAATAACTATCAAAGTTTGTGTCTTTAGCACATGAGTTGAAAGGAAAAGCCCTGTTTTTCTTCTGGGTATGTTTCTTCTTCATCTTCTTCTTTTTCTTCTTTTTGTTTTTGTTTGTAACTTTTTTCGTTGAACTGTTTGTTTTTTCGTAGAAACTGAGGTAGTTCTGTTCGTGGAATGTAGTGTTTGGTGAAACAGGAGGACATGGTTTTCTATCAAGCTTAAGGTTGTTGTTATTACTATTTGCACCGCAGAGAAAGGGTGATGAACAAGAAGAGATTTTGCGTCGTGGAAGAGAATGAGAATCTTTGAAAGATATGATATCTGAAGGGTCGTCGATGGTTTGGGAAGGTTTGGGTTTGGAAATAGGGTGAAAGGGTAGTACAGTGTTGGAGGAAATGGGGGGTGCAAATAGTGGCTTTTCCATAACATCAGTTAAATGTTGTTTGGTTTTGCAGGATCCAAATGAGGATCGGAACATGCGAGAGATTCTCATTTTGAGACGGTTTTGGTTTTCCATGAGAGAGAGAGAGAGAGAGAGAGAGGAGGGAAGAATATGGGGAGGGAGGAATAAGGGAAGATAGGGAGATATAAATGCATGAGAAACAGAAAGTGGAAGTCTTATTAATAATCATTTACTAGTACTAGTAAGTATTTGAAAAAATAAAAAATAAATAAAAAAAGGGTCTGAAAAAACTTAAATTTATGCTATTTTATTTCTTGTCGTGTAGTTTGTTGGGTCTGATTTGTACAGTGAGTGAATCGATGAGAGAAATTCGATTTGGTAAACAGTGCTAATTGACCTTCTTCTGGTTCTGGGGCTTTGCCTTTAAACGTGCGTGACCACCGGGTTTTTCATTACTCTCTATTTTTTTCTATGCACACCGTATATTGCACTACACCTAACTATACGTGTTATGTAAGATGAGAAATTAAGAATTAAGAAATAGAAATAAACAAATAAGGATAACAAAAATAAGAGTTTTAAGACTTCACATCCGTCCCGTGAGCATAGCTCAGTTGGTAGGCAATGCATTATTATATGCAGTAGCTGGGGTTCGAACTCCGGATACCTCACTTATTCATCTTATAAGGTGAATTCTAGCCACTAGCTACCTGACAAAAAAAAAGATTTTGCATTGTGTGCACCAAAAAATGGTAATAAGAACTTTTAATTTAACGTGGTTGGACTGATTAAATTTTTTGTTTTTTTTATTTATTGTTAAATAGTACTATATATTTTTGGGAAATGTTAACTTGTGTCCTTAAGACACAAGTTTAGAAGCTAAATGTAGAAATAATGTATTGAAATATGTGCATTAAATTTAATTTTTAATGTTTCAACGAATTGAATGCACAAAGTTTAAGAGAGTATTTATTTTTTAAAATTTCTTAACATGTGACTAAGCACAAGTTAACACTACCCTATATTTTTTAAAAGGAAAAATGAATAGTTAATAAATATCCAACATATTACTACTAAAGTTGAGAAGAGTAAACTTGGTGGCGTATAACAGAATTCAAATTTATTTATTGGGTGTAAAATTTGTCACTTGTCCTTTTAGTTTTTGCTATTGCTATACCTTCAGGAATCAGAACTACTGGATGTCTGAAAAGCTTAAAACGTCCTGTATGTATAAGTACCACCCCACCAACACAAGGGCATGGGCAAGGCTTACCGGACAAGCATAACTCTCACTTGTCCAACAGGACTATAAACTTTGTCACTTTGCATAGCTCCATAGTACTAATGTACTAGTATGCTAATACTTTGTTTTTGAATGTTACACTAGATCAATTTATTCATTTTGGAAATTGAAGATTAACATAATTGAACTATGTTTGAGATTAATCTTGGCTTAAAGTTTTTTTTTTTTTTTGAATGTAGTTTGAACCCTCATACTGAGTTAAGATCACGAGGACGGTTTAAAGCTTTTAAAAGGTCGATAATGTGTTCAGCAAAAAAAAAGTCACCAAAAATATAATTTTAAATGCTGCCTACAACAGTTATTGAGAAAAATATGTGCTTCAATAAAAATCTTACGCCAATCATTATACTAAAGTTATTAAAAAGTTAAATAGTTAAGCCCAAAAGTTCTTTTGTTAAAATTTAACCTTTTTTGTTGCATAATTTAAACTAAACAAGTTTGTACTTATTGGTTAAGTTTGTTGTATTAAAGTAAAGTATTCACTCGCCCCTTGTACTTGACGTCTAAATTTTTGAAATTGATTACCACTAATAAAGAAATTTACGAATTGTACTAATTGGTTAAGTACTAAAAACAAATTTAACGATTGCACCTTATGTTTGCTATGGGACATAAATGGTGTAGGGGACCATGATCAAGACGCTAATTGAACTAGTTATAGGCGCTTAATGATGTTTGAAATTCAAATAGTAGAAAAATGGATTGAGCCGGCATCTTCTTGTAACACACAATAAGAAAAATAAATTAATTTGCTACATTAGCAATAGCATAGCCTTTTCAACAACAGCTTAAGAATCTTTAACTAAACTTGATATCTTCTACGTAGCCCCGTGATAGATTGATACAATAGGTAGTACTATAATATGAAATATTTATTTACATTGAAAGAAACCAGCACTAGAGTTAATTTCACATCCTTTTCATTTTTAATTCTTGATGTGGGGAAGTTAGTTTATGTCAAAGTAGCATGATCCAACTTAATCGGATGACTAGTCTTGATCCGATGGTTTTGGGTTGGACTCTACAATGTGTCACATTTGATAAATAATAGATGTCAAACAACGTATAAATGATAACTTTCTAAAAGAAACATACAAATGATAACTTAACAAAAATACAGGTACGTATCTGCGAGTATCTGTGAAGTATCAGTATCCGATACGTATATGATACGGGTACGTCTCTGTTTTGGAGTATCCGAACTTCATATATTCAAATTCATTTGTATCAATGTGATTATTTTTCGAACTTACTTTATGATCCAACAACATTATACGATGTAAGATGATAAAAAAAATCTCAAATAGTAACTTGATTCTAAGTCAAGATAAATCTCGACTAATCTAAAGATTTACTCGGTCTGTTCTTAATAGATACGCATATACTATCCAAATTTTTAGCAAACTTTTTGAAATTGTTGTAGAAATAAAAATGTTATAAATGAAAGAAATAGTTGGAGGACACAATTTATAGAACTTGTTCCGTGTGTTTTTTTTTTTTTTGGGTCAGGTAGCCTAGTGGCTAGAATTCACCTTATGAGGTGAATAAGTGGGGTGTCTGGGGTTCGAACCCCGGCCCATACATATAGTAATGCATTGTCCTACCAACTGAGCTATGCTCACGGGACACTTGTTCTGTATTTCTTTTTCACTCAATGTGTACCATGGAGTGGATGCATGGCGTTCAAATAACATTTTTGATTTCTTTTATTTTGGTTACAAAATAACGTTTTTGATTTGAAATAGCGTGTATATCTGCTAATTTTAATAGTGTAAGTAATTGACTTCAACATTTTATGGTATTCATTATTCTAAGTTCTTTCAAAAAAAAAAAATTTAACATGTAATCCACGATGCTTTTTTTTTTTTTTTTAGTCCGAAAAAGAAATGAACTCAAGAGAATTATCAGTTTGCTCAGAACAAGTTAGGGATGCCTAACTTTAGGTTTGTTAACTTTTAAGGAGGTTTTGGTTTTGTCCCCCTTTTTCTTTTGTATTTCCTTTTGTTTAATATATTTTGGTAGTTTAGCTCTTTGCTAGCTACTTTTGTGGTTAAAAAAAAAAAAACACAAGAGAATTATGTAAAACAAAGAGAGATGTTTTAATGCTAGAATGATAGGTTCTGAGAAATCTTTTGAGAAGAGAACATACTTTCTTTTGGGTGTTCTATCGTTAGGTTGTTCTAAATTTTTAATAGATGTACATGTATAATGCGTTTATACCATTCATTTTGCAGTACATACATTTTGTATGAATCGTCATCGTATGCTTATACGTACCGACAAAAAAAAAAGTCGTATGGTTAAGATCAAGAGTGAATGTTATGACATAAAATTCCAGTCCGTATAACAAAGTTTGACATTTAGTAGCAACCTTTTTTTTTTAAAGGGAGTAACAACGTTATATATCAAGAGCAAAGTTATCTAAAAAATTATTTTATTTGAATGCGACTGTTAAAAAAAAAAATGATAAAGTGTTCATTACAAGTTGATACATAAATGAAAAATTTGGGCTAAGTATCCTTCTCAAACATAAACTACCTCATTAACTTGTTTCCATTTAAATTCAACGAGAGTTTTTAAAATATAAACTAGAACACTGTTTACATTCAGACAACCAATGGTGGAGCGAGAAAAAATACTTAGGATGGGCCAAAAATATATATATATATATATATAATACTTATGTTTGAATAAGCATTCACTCAAAAATGTTTTAATCATACATTAAACATAAAGTTGTCAGTAAAAAAATTAAATTACATATCTTAAAAATTCAAAATAATTATTTAAGCATTATATAGTCATACGGTGAGATAGATAAGAGGGTGGATCACAATGTAATTTTATTTGAAAGTCAAATATATTTTACTAAATTTTTTTAGGCCCACCCAAGCCCTAGAGAGTCTCTGCCACCGCAGACAACAAAACACCGAAGTTATTGATATCGTTACTTCTTTTATAAAAGTAATCGACCACTATTTTCGAATCAAGCACACGAGTCAAACTGTAACTTGTAAACCCACTTAATTACATGAATATATTCATAAGTTTGAAGTCATAATGTTTTACGGACAAAATCAATAATATTTAAATATGTAAAAATTGGAATCAATTCTACCTCCTCCAAAAATTGAATCAAACATGTTATACACTTGTTTGTTTATTTTCTTCACCTTTTCCCTCTTCCTCAATTAATGCAAATCCCAAACTCAACTTAATCAAGAAGCTTTGGAAGCTTGTCAACTATTTTGTCAGTTAAATTTCAGTTGATTATCCTCACCTAGCTACATACTGACAGACTGATAGTGTAACAAACTTGCAAGCTAATTTCTTAATGGCAAGCCGACCTAATTGTTTTATTTGTTTGAACATTAATTTATTAAACTAAACAAGAATTATTTAATTAATGAGATAGTGTCTGCAGGTACTCTACAAAGCTAGTATGACAGAATTTCAAAATTATCTTTGCAAGCTCAACCACCTTCAGAATATGCTTAAAAATGGAACGGTTTTGCTTAGAGCATTAACTATAATATACTACCTAGGACCTTTATTTATAGCATTCAACTAAGAGAACTGAGCATCCTAAATAAACAATATATGCACATTATTGAATAGTGACTCGTGACTAGAAACGCTAGGAAATTTCCCTTTCATACAGCAGCATATTTAAATTTCTTCAACTATTACATGAAACCTTAAAGCAAGAAAAATAGATTTCAATGGTAATAACATTTTTTTTTTTTTGTTGAAGAAAATGGTAATAACATATATATATATATATATATATATATATATATATGTGTGTGCTGTAGAAAAATAATATGATATCATGCATTATATTTCTTAGTTGATTTTGACCCTTCTTCATTGTTATTATATTTTATTGGATGTAAGAAGATAGTGGGGGCTCCCAATATTTTTATCAGTTCTCTGAATTTAGAAAGCTACAAAAGTTTGATAGTGTATGTTTGTTTGAGAGGAAGAGAGAGATTTAGGGAAATTTGATTTTCGAAATGTGAGATATTGGAGGTGGAGGACAAAGGTATTATTGTCACCTTTTCCCTGTTCCTATCTAAATGGTTTTATTAATCAACTTTGGCAACATGCTCGTGTCTTCCTCAACTAGTCCGGTTGTTACAAGACAACATTATAGGTTTTTTCAAGTATTATTTGGCTTCACTAACAAGTTGAGTCTTAATGAGTCCTATTCTTCACTTCCCCAAAAATAAAATTAAGGGTACGTAGTAATAATAATAATAATAATAATAATAATAACCCCTTTTATTACATATTTGAATTTGGTAAAATTTGTCATGCATTTTAAATTTCAACCGTCTGATCTCAAATTAACAGTTAAAATCGATTGAATTTGATTTTGTTATTGTTTGAGCTGTTTAATATCATATGAATATTTGAGATAGTCTACAACCAGATGCAAGACGAATATCGGCAGACCAACACCGATAATAATATGCGAAAATAACTTAATTCAATGTAATTTTATGTGTCGGTATCATACATCGATGCGTGCCCAACAACATGACACCTAATTTGAAGAGTGCATGTGCTTCATAGTCTACAATGTAAAACACATGCTTTTCCTATGGCAATGAGCTTGGATCCATTAATGTTACTTATGTCTCATAGTTTAGTGGACATGATCAATCGAGCTAAGCGAGTATTTAAATACAAGTTCTACAGTGTAAATTCAAAATCTTTCATTGATGATACACAGAGATTGTGGCTACTATGTAGTTGGAAGATATATGTTTAATTTTGTGAACTTTATTACCAAAACATCATTTGTTTCCTGTTTATTTAATTTTTTCGAATTGGTTGGCTAGTCTAACAATTACTCCCTCCGTCCCACAATAACTGAGCAATTTGTAAAAAAATATTGTCCCAAGAATATTGATCCATTTCACTTTTCAATATAACATTTACTCTTTCGGTTTTAATCCAAATAAGAGTAGTTTTTATTATAAACCATTACTGTATTTACACTTGAATAGAAGGCAACAAGCTGCGCCGCTAGACTTTTTTGGATGGCAAAATCAATCCTCGTAAACACAACATTAATGGACCTAGGAGACATGACATTGTTATGCATGACCTTTTGAACTCTATGTAGAAGGCCGACAGCCTCTGGTGCTAGGAAACCGAAAGTGTCAAAAGCAAATGGTATAAAAGCATGTTGATTGTCAGAACACGCTTTCTCGTGTTTGGCCACCTTACTTGACGCAGCTTTAAGGGCTGTCTGTCCTACGGTAAAAGGCCCAACACCTAATCCCACAAGTGGTGAAACTCCAGTCAAGTCTACACATGCATGTTTTCCTCCTACCCATCCGTACACCATAACATCTGCAGGCCTGAGTATTGATCTTCTTTCTAGCGGGCCAGTCAGGAAGTTCACAGGCGCCTCCTTCTTCACTGAAACTCCTTCCCGTCTGAATATATCAAAAAGTACATCCCTAACAAAGTCGTGTCTGTACTTAAAGTCGGGAAGTTCCTTACAATGAACGACATGCTCCCAAAAAGTATCCAGGCACGCCTTACGACAAACAGGGCACACCTCATCAATAGAAAATAGTGGAATCATAAGGCGATATATAAGGATAGTATGATACTCCACTGGTGACATATGCTAACCTAACTCATCAATCGGGATAGCTAGAAGAAAATCTTAAGCATGTGGTGCTTGCAAACATCCAAAAATTGCCTTCTGTCTCGTGGTCATGTCAACTTAACTTCCATATCCTGAACACTTTTACTAAAAATAGCACTCGCCAAAACATGTGGTGCTTTAGAAGGGATGATGTCTTTGCTAGTAAAACTGCTAACATCAAAATCTGGAATTGTACCACGAAGACCATTCAAAGCATTATCAAAATTCGAGTCCATGCCACATAACCCACTGTCTCTCAAAATATAATCTTGTAGCACCTAAAACTATGCCATAGAAGCCACAAAAGCGATCGAGGAAGCCTCTAATGCTGAGTACAAACCAACCCTCCAAACCTAACCCTAATAGGTAAAGAATCCAACCTCCATTGAAGGTCCCCAAAGAAAGGACCTCCACCAACTACAATGTCCTCAACCGCTTCACGCAACTCTTTATCAAACAACATAGCCGACTCCTCCGTGTGAATCGGTTGGCACGTCCTTAAGCCAAAGAAAAGTTTGGCAATACCCATGAACGATCGAAGTAGAAGAAGCTCACTTTGAGGATCTCGTAACTGAGGAAGAAGATGCATTAACTCAACAACTCTGGAAGCTCTCTTCATGGCCAACCCCTCAATAAAATCTTTATCTCGGCTAACAGCTCCTCCGAACAATTTCACCCCCAACGTTGGCCTCCCAATATCCGCAGGGAACAACCCCCCACGATGTTTATTACCATCACATGAAGGCCAAAAGATCTCAGTCTTACGAATATTCAATTAAGGCCTAATTTTGGCCCAAAACCCGAATGATGTCTAGAGCTTTAGCCACCTCCTCTGAATCCCCTACAAGAGTCCCATCATCAAGATACCAAGCATGAAGAAGAAGTTTGCAACCATCTCTAATCTGAAAAATACAAAAATCAAGTTGCATTTTCAATTATAACTCTAATTAATATTATTTTCACCACACACAATTCAAAATATTCTACTTTACATTTATGATAAAGAAGAATGCACCAATATTTGACAAAGACACTCAAAACCATTTTTCTCTCTCTTTTATTTATACATTTTTTTTAATCTGTGTGAAACGGTTAACTGACTCAGTTAAACTGGAACAGAGGAAATACCCTTTAATTTCCTTTTAAAAAAAACTTTAGAATCGTGAAGTCAAGGTCTTTCTCTGAAAAGCATCTCAAAGTTGTGGAAGCTTCCAAGTAGATAAGGACACATGGATGAGAGTGGCCCTTACCCTTTTATTTCAAATGCCCTACCAAGGGGTAACAGACATTATGGGATAGTTACATTCCACTTTTCAAAATTCACATGAATTCAAGAATGACAAGAAGAAAATATCACAATTACATGGATTTCTTACTCTGGTTTTCTCTGCCTATCATTATATAAAAAGGTTCTCTGAACCCAACTTTTGTTGCCTTATTATATATTGTCAATGAAAGCAAAGGGAAGATGTTAGTGTTTGACATTTGGAACGTGACGTATGGTCCTAATTTCTGATGTAGTATTCTCTTTTTATCGCTCTTCTTACATAATTTCATAAGCTTGTCTTTTATATTGGCTATACATACACAACACGTTGTAATTTTGTAGTGCTTCAAATTTCACACGTACTGAGATTGGCACAAACCATATATAGTATATTTTGTCAAGTGATTAGGTAACTATTTTGAATCCTTAACGTCAAGTTTGCATCAAACATATACTAGTCTTGCAGAACAAGACAAGTGCATTAGAACAAATTGACACCATGAATTACAAAATTGTAGACTTTGGTACTTCATCACACAGTTGAGAATCATGTGATTGACATAATTTGAATTAGAAGCAGCAAGGAATCGGTTTAGCATGCAGATACTGTCCAAGTGTGGGTGTTACTACCGGGTCCAGCGCAAGTGGCTTACACACATTGCGTGTGAGTGTAACTCTCGAAGTACCAAATTTTATTCCTACTTATATAAAAAAGAGTAGTGATATTTGTACATCTCTTTCTTACAACTTTCATGACAACGAAAGAAAAAGGAAGAGAGAGAATAAAAGTATAATGTGAGTATGAGAGAGAAAGTTGTCAAAAAGTTGTTAGAAAATGGTTTTACAAATATCATTTCTCTATAAAAAAAAAAAAAAGCGAGATGAGTTGTCTATAAAAATTGGTTATATTAGTAATTTACAAGTCGTACTCACAAACTAAATTTACAAATTTAATTATGTGACTAATTTTCATTAGCTGTTAGGTAAATTATTCACAATTTTTCAAAAGTAATCTAAAAAAAACCAATAAAAGTATGAATTCTAAGACTTTTTTACAAATAGTATAGTCCGGTGGTTGTATAAACAAATGCATGTTCGATATTATAATTAAATTTTAAATAGATTTGAGTGCAATCGGATATTTTTAGAGAGTTCCTTTAATAAAATCATAATTTTTCACCCACACATACAAATTCCAAACATTTTTTTCGCCATTTTTCTTTGAAATTCAGGAGAAAAAACTATTAATTAAGCAATTTTTTGTGTGCTGGTTCATTACGGACGAACCAAATCCATTGCTTAGGGCCCATGGGGATGGTAGGTGGACCACGATTCCTTCATGTACAATAGTAGAAAAACAGGTTAGGTAGCAATGTTTCTCGAGGAATAAAATGGAACGATTACTGCTCTTCGCCCTGCACAAAACGCTCGCACCCAGCTGAAAAGACATTAATGCTCCTGTGTGAGTTAAGTCACGCACCACTGGCATTTGCGCGAGTTAACTCACGCACCTTGCCCGGTGGTCAGAGCTGAAGGACACACGATTTTGCACGTTTTTGTTAAGTTTTTTTTTTCACGTTTTTTGACTATATTTATGGTAGATATAACCTATGTTACAACATATTGAATAAAGTAAATAAATGAACTAGAATAAATTCAGCGTGAATTCGAATAAAAATTGCGTATTGAATAAATTCAAATAAAGTTACGTATTACAAAAAATCGAAAAAAAATGCCTAATTAAACTCATCGTGAATTTGAATAAAGTTGCATATTGAATAAATTCAAATAAAAGTTACATTACATTATATAGACAAGTCATTACATTATATTACATTCGGGAATGTTCCTTCCAACTACAACAATTATCTTACCACTGAATGAGGTAAATTCAAACTAGCTAAACACCAGCTCTCAAGCATTCATCCCGAAGTTCTATTGTTTCACTCAAAAGATTAAATTCTTGTTAGTTTAGTTTAGATGATGGTATTCAAGTGGCAAAAGAATGAGGTCCAGTCCTTGACACTTCAATACCTTCATCTAAACCAAACTAACAAGAATTTAATCTTTTGAATGAAACAATAACACTTCCGGGTGAATGCTTGGGAACTGGCGTTAAACAAGTTTGAATTACCCCATCCAGAGGAAGATAATTGTTGTAGTTGGAAGGTGCATTTCCCTACCTAATCACGATATTTTGGCGGAATCAGACTGTTGATTATATCTTCAGTTGATCTCAGCAACGTTACCCGCATATTGATCCACTGAAACATGTTGTGCTCCCAAAACATGCTCTTCACGTTTTCGTCATTCGTTAATTCCACCCAAGTGAACGATACTCTTCCCTCGTCGAGCGTTGGATGTTTATACCGAACGTATTTCACCCTCCTTGTGTCTCTAGGGTTGACTCCTTGGTTGAATTCATTAAGTTGATCTTTGAGACCTCTTAACGTTACACCAAGGGACCGAACCTTCAACCTCTGAGGTTCTCCGCCGTTGAATTGTTCATGAACGTCGATTCACCTCGCCATTGCATCAAATCTACACAATAAGAAATTAAAAACAATCAATGAAAAACTCATTCAAACATTTCATCAAACACTTGGAGTGCAAATTATACATAAATCCTAAAACTTAAAATTACAACATTAACATGCAAACATCTAACCACAATTAAGCAATATAAGTCATTTACATGTAACATTGTATCATTTCTTGCAAGCAAAATCAAAATTTAAACAAACCCTAAATTTTAAAAAAAACTACAACATAAACATGCAAACATCTAAACATTTAAGCAACACAAGTCATTTTCATATACACATTGTATGATTTCTTGCCAAAAAAACCAAAATTTAAACAAACCCTAAATCTAAAAAATTTCTAATTTAAGAGAAAAAATTTAACATATAAAAGTTTAATGGTGTTTGATTATGAAGACTTACTTGTTATTGGAGTGTTGTTTGATTTGAACTTGAAGGAAATTTGGGTTTGGGTGATTTGAGAGAGATTTTTGAGATTTTATATGAGAAATGAGGAAATGAAGTGTTCTGTCTTCTTTAAGATAGCACGTAGCGCAACGCAAGTTAACTCACGCAACGTTAGTTAAGTGACGCAACGATTAACACTTGCACTACTTAACTAGCGCAAGGACATTTTGGGCATGGCTGCAGGGTGCGAGCGTTTTGTGCTGGGGGAAGAGCAGTAATCAAATGGAACATCTAGACTGTCCTTAGTTAGATTCACCTAAAATTGATTCAAAATAAAAGGATAAATTGGCCAACCACGTCAAAAACCGCACAACACAAAAGACTATTGTTTCGATGTCATTTTGTAAAAATTATTTGAATCAGATATAATTTCAGATTTCATTTTTTTAGGATAACTCATTTCATTTCAATCAAAATAATAGAGTGAATATAATATGGAAGATGATAAAATGTACTCGGATTAACGTGTAATATAGACGCTATAACAAGGTTAGGAGCGACTCTATTAACTTGTCTCCTAATATAATATAGAGCACAAACTAGTATATTAGATAAAAGCAAAGTCCAACGATTAGAGAGTAAGCTTCCTAGTTCATTCATATAGCAACTACTATTAAGGACATCATTGAACTCTATCCGACAATCAATTTCGAAAACTAGAGCTTGTTGTAGAGCGGTAGCTTCACACTCACATGCGGTTTAACATTGTTAGTTATTCTATACTGTTAATTTTTAATATAATATGTGTTATATTTTGTATCAAACTTGTTTAGAATTGTATAAAAAATTTATACATTGTAATTTAGATAACTGGTAATGATAAAAAAACTACATATTTAATTGATTTGGATCGAAGTTTTTAAAGGAGTCATCCGAAGAGAATTGCATATGATTTAATCTTTGAATCAGATAGTTTTTTTTTCTCAAAACCCGATCTTAATTGCAACATGAATATCCCTAATTTCGACTGCAAGTTCGGTAAATATTCATTTCCAACTTTACGACTTACTGAAATCTATTTTAATGTTTTCTTATTTGACAAAACACCATTTCTATAGTTGTGGTATGTTCTTTAGTGGATTTGTTTCTTCTAATGGTTTCCTTTATGTCACACGTTCTCTAAGTCAATTTATAAATAGAGAAGTTCTTGCTGGGACTGTTTTTTTTCTTCTTTTTATTATTTCTTTTTTTTCCCTTTTAACTGAACCCCGTCACTCTGGCATTAGGGTCACGGAAAATGACACCACCTATTTCCAGCCTCCTATTTTTTTTACCCCTTCATAGTCAGAGTAACATTTCTTTATCATATTAAGCTAAGAAATCTGCTTAACTGTTATACCAAAGCGTAATATTTTGAGACCATGTGTTGCTATTTTTATAGTAAGAGAATAAAAGAAACATAAACCGCAAGGCAATAAACACGGTCTTTGTTTCTGCATTTCGACCAAATGTGCATACCTCCGCGACTACAAAGCATTTGAATTTATGGATATCACTTGAATGAATAACGGTTTACAATGTTATAAGGCATATATATATAATACTACAATCCAAATTGCAACAAGACCCTTGAAAGCACCCTAAACTGTTGTCCATCTTGTGTCTATGAGCCATACTAACACTACGTGTCGTGAACAAAGCGTAGGTGTTTTATTTGAGGAATGAGTAACTTAGCTTTTTGTAGTCTCCATTTCCCCTTTTATGCCTTCAGAATGACAACAACTTTAGTGGTTTCCTCAACAATTGTTCCTTATTACGCACCCTTGTCCAAGTACATGAGCAGACTAGTATAGCTCGGAACATGGTCCCATTAGACAGTAATGGCATGCAAATCAAACTACAGATTGGACCTTTGAAATGCATTAGCAGAAACGATAATCAGGAAGCTTTAACCTATTGCAGTTAAATAAGTCTGAAACACAAGAAGGGAAAGAGTCCCACCAAACAAATCATATATTTTGGAGCCAACTGAAGCGATCTTGTATATATACACAACGATTGTCTTCTCTAAAGATATGAGAAATAATGAATCACATATCCTTAGTTAACTCAAGACAATTCATTTATCTGTTTCTTAACTTCCAAGAAATAAGACCACGATTCAACCATTAGATCACTTATCCAAAAAAAAAAAAACGATGTAGATCTACAAGCACCAAAGCATGAGTCATATGATGACGAACTGCGATGAGACCTATAAAATAATTTATGATGGTTCAATTGCTTATGCCACCTTCTCATAACATTTGTAGTTTCAAGAACAATTTCGTAAATGCTTCAATCTACAAATACAATTGGTCTAGCTATAGATGAACTAAATTCAAATATGCAATTGCTAGTTACTGACATAGATTGATTATATAACATGTACAAAGAGCAAATGGAAAAGTAAAGACTACACGAATTTACCAACACATTTTCTTCCCCTAAACAACTTCTTTTTCCACACCTTTATCGTGACTACCCTGTTTCTCATTATTATTATCATCATCATCCTCAACAAAGAGAGTTTCCATTTCTTCTAATGTCTTGCCTTTGGTCTCTGGCATACAAACATAAAAGAAACCGGTAGCCGCCACCATAATTCCTGCCAACACAAAGAACATTCCCCCAAAAGTTATCTTCTTCGAAATGCTCAAGAACGTCATAGACACCACTCCACTTACCAACCGATTCACTGAAATTGCAATACTCGAACCTTGAGCTCTAAGCCTCATAGGAAAAATCTCCGACGAATAAACCCAAGTAATAGGCCCAAGCCCAATAGAAAAGAACGAAACATCAGCGCAAACAGCCACAATGCACACCACAACAGCCCAAACAGGTTTCCCGGAACCCTCTAGAATCTTTGAGCCCAAACCAAGCCCAAACAACGACACAGCCATACCAAACGACCCAATCAACAAAAGAGGCCGCCTCCCAAATTTATCCAAATAAATCGCCGAAAGAAAAACAAAAAAGCTCTTTGACAAGCCCATAATCACATTAACTCCGAATAGCTTTTTCTTACCGTGAATCCCAGCAGCTTTAAAAACCTCCGGTGAGTAGTATATAACGGCATCGTTTCCAGATGCTTGCATGAAGAAATTAATCCCAACAGCAGAAATCAACATACGCTTAATGGGCTTGCTGGGCCTTAAAAAAAGCTCCTTCCAAACACCTTGACCATTCCAAGTTCCAGGCCCATGGGAGGAATCATTCTTGTTTGTTACTATTTCTTGAAGCCTTAGTTCAGCTTCATCTGGAGTAGTTGAAAGTGAAAGAAGAACACGTTTGGCTTCAGAAACTCTTCCTTTGAAAACAAGCCAATGAGGAGATTCAGGCATGAAAATAACACCAAAAGCGATTAAAATCGCAGGTAGAGCCGAAATCGCAAGCATGATTCTCCAACCAAGGTTTATAGGAAGATCTGTTAAAGTGTAGTTGAATACATAACCAACGAGAATTCCAAGAGTGATGAATACTTCAGGAAGCGAAGTGAGGAAACCACGTGTGGTGGTGGGGGAGAGTTCTGCCGTGTAGAGAGGTGAAATCATGAGTGCATAACCAACACCAATGCCGGCGATCATTCTACCGGTTAAGATGAAAAGGAAGGAAGGTGCAAGTGACATGAAGATAGCTCCGATTAAGAATGTGGCTGCTGCTAAGACGATTGTGTAGCGTCGTCCGATTGTGTCGGATGTTTTGCCGGAGGCTAGTGATCCGATTAAGGAACACACGTTGAGGCTGCCTACTAGTACTTCTTGTTGAGTTCGTGAGATTTTTAGATTTTCTTTTATCAACATGCTTGCTCCACTCATAACTCCAATATCTGCAATGCATTATATCATTATAGTAGCAATTTAATTCAATTCAAGTCCTAAAATAGAAAAATGGAAGAAATTAAAATGAATGAAAATAAATGATAAAGAAAGAAAATAGTGAGTGAGTGTGAGTGACCATAGCCAAGGAGAATGGAGTTGGTTGACGAGAGAAGAGCACAGAGGAGTGTGTATCTGTTGATACGAATTGAGGTATTTTCTTCTTTGCCGTTGGAGTCCATTTTTGCGTCACTGAGGAGATTGAAACTGTCGAATGAAACTAAATAGTGAATCACATAAATAAATAAAACTCATTTAATGAAATTCATGAACATTAATAAGTTAGATTCCAAAGAAGATAAAGTGGTTAAAACCTCCCTTTAGACAATTGTTGAAACCTCCATATTAAATTCAATAAGTTGAGATTCTAGACTTGTGAGATACAGTTACTGGTTATGGTTTCAACTTGTCAGTCGCCACTTCACTAATATAAACAAAATTTCTTAATAGAATGAATAATGAATTTCTAGTAGCAAGTAGTAAAAGAGAAAGAATATGTGATCAAACCTGAAATTATAGATCGTTTGTTAAGGCAGCATAGTGGAAACTGAAAAGAGCCAAAGAAACCATGCATGCTCTGCAACCACAGTCAAGGTCTTTTAAAACAAAAGGGATCCCCAATCATTTCAGATGCGTGTCATCAACTCAACTCTGTTTTAAATGAGTGTCTTTCTGCAATGCACGCGGTATTAATGTATCAACTGTTCCAACCTTATCAGGCTCCAATTACATGCCTTACCAAGAAAAATAATAAATGTATTTTACGTGTCAATTTCTTTCACAAAACATCTCTTTCTCTTTTTGCAACATTGCCAAGATGCTCAAGTTTTGGCATCGTTGCTATCAGATTTAGACTATTGAAGTTGTATGGATGATATATGTGTTTGGACATCTTTACACTTGGAGAAGGTTTTTGGAGTGAGATTCAAGTTCATTAACACAGACCCTGCCTTATTCATGATAGGAGGGCATTGTATTCAACAGTACAAGTTCTCAGAATTTTAAAAATTTGAGAGCAAGCAATTCCACCATTAATTTTGCTAATTTTAGTAGATAATGGAAGTTGGAGTGTTTTCATAGTAGTCCATATAAAGCTTTTAAGATGACCTAAGTGGGCAAGAAAATTGACACATTTTTTTTATAGATAAATATTAGTTTTAATTATGTTCATATTTTCTCCTTCATCATGATTTAATTATTGATCATTTAATTCCTTCAACGCTTAACTCAAACAAGTTGAATTACTCAACCCTAATTGACACAATTATTAGCTTTACGGTAGATATTACAAACCGAAAGACTCCAATTTAGAGCTCAAAGGAGATGAAGGAGAAGCCCCTATGAACAAAGTGCACCAGAGCTTGAAATCTACCAAACAAGGAAGTGAGAGACAGTTATCTAGGAAGCTTGAAACAAAGAATTCCACTATTACTTAATTACTAAGTTCTAAATTTTGTACATGTGTATGGAATTTACAAGTTTCTACTCTTTTAATCTCTTCAGGAATCAGATATTATCATTAAAATTGAAGAACGTCTTGGGGGCTGAACAAAAACAAATAGTCAACCTATGAATCTATCTATTACAATTTCTAAAACACCACTTTCTAAAACATCACAGGAAAAATTATGAAATTGTGTAAACCATTGTTTCCAGTCTCTTCATCATCATTGACCAACTTTTCCATTTGAAGAATGAAATGGTTGAAACCATTGTTTCCAAGCTGCATCTTTCTGTTGCTCCAACCAAGACAAGAAAGCACTATCCAGCAAGCAGAACAGGTTTACATACAGAAGCTGGTACTTGACAGGAACATACCGAAAATTAAAAACCTGCACAATTGGCCACACACCGCCTTCTAAAACCAAGGCTGGGAAATAATTCCTCTTCAAGTCTTCCTTCACCTCAGGAATAGTCTTTCCAGCAGACAATCCCATGTAAGTAAAGAAAACAAACAAATGCACCGGACCGAAAATCAAGCCGTCCATTGCAACTTTTGTAGCTACGGATCGTGCAGTTTGTGGCATTAGTTGAAGCTTGTGACTTATGAATTTTTCCAAGCCTTCATACCTACAAGAGATGAAGGTTGGTTTGTTCAATGTGATCATACAAATCCTTTTGCAGCAGGAAATAATAAATTTGTTTATAATATTTAGAAGAGCTATTCTCCAAGCTTCTTAGTAAACTGAATGACATGAAATCCCTCTCAAAGCAAAACCCACCCAAAATCTTATGAAATCACCGCTACTCTTAGAATTTGGGTTTGTTTTAATTCAATCCTAGAAAACCGGCTTGTAAGATGAAGGAATCATCCCCACACTCAAGACAGGACATCTGGAGCATGACCTGATAGCAGGTGGACCAACAGATTTTGTATAGGCTCTAATACCATCTTAGAATCTAGGTTGAGCCAAATTCAACCCTTACAAAATCAGCTTGTAAAATGAGGGATGACTTCTACTTGTAAAGTCATTTTAAGGTCAATATCTCATTCAATGGGAAACTCTTAACAACTAGTACCTTTGAACAAAAATGTGAAGTTAACAACAATTTGACAGAGGCAACAATTACAAATGATAATAGCTAAGATTCTCCCTTTAATTGTCTAAAATAAGGTGAAATCTACTGGCTTTAAGTGCATTGTTGGGTGCATTTGCATATCAGAAAAAAGGTACCTAGTAGCTAGCATGATATAGTCCGCTAAATTTTGTTTATAATCTTTTTGATTGACTTAATAGTCCATACTCATACACTCCATAACAAAAATTCCCACGAATTTTGCATGATTCAAAAAGGTCCCTTGTTAACAGTCATGATATATGAAACCATACCAACTACGTGTGTGTTTGGTCAAAAGGATTTAGAAGAAATAAATTTTGTAAAATTGAATTTATTTAAAAAAATGAGGCAATGTAAAGGAGTTAATGGTTGGATTGAATTATGTAAAAGTAAATGATAGGCAATAATAATATCCATGACAACATGTCTCAAAATGAGAAAAGACATACCAGAAGTGACCAACTGGACCAACAAAACCAATTCCAAACATACTAGTAACAGCAACACGTCTCCAATCGACGACAAATTTATCATCTGCTGCTTCCTGCAAATACAAATATTATTATAATTATAGATAGTTACAGACAGAGAAAGAGGGTAGTGTTAAAAGACTTACAGTGGCAGATAATTGAAGACGTTTTTTAGAAGATGCTGACGCAGAGTGAGTGATATACTGAGCGGTGACATCTCCAACGGCCCAAAGAACGCCGGAGGTAGCGACTTGGGTCCTCACTGGATGAAGAGAGAGGCTATTCTGATACCAATTCCATGCCTTCAATATCATCGACATCTTTCAAATTAACAAAACTAACTAATTGCCGAGGACGTGGGAACCTAACTGACTCTTATCGTATTAATCTGGATTTAGTTGGCCTATTACATTACGACTTTTGCTTTACATTTAAGCTGCGTATGAGATTAATTTCGTGGATTAGACCAGTGTCAAGATATTTCATTTTGGAAAAC